>Ga0115013_10000050_pt1 | contig 76278 bp, 60 predicted proteins | sample SouAtlMetagenome_2_FD_88686 | JGI IMG/M metagenome (GOLD analysis project Ga0115013, IMG submission 88686) | Marine eukaryotic phytoplankton communities from Atlantic Ocean - South Atlantic ANT15 Metagenome | ecosystem: Environmental > Aquatic > Marine > Oceanic | place: South Atlantic Ocean...
AGAAATGAACTTACACATCAGCATATGCCTATGCTGCAATTTGATTTTTTCTTTTTGAAAGATTTGAATTGGTACTATAAGCCTCAAAATTATATCATCAAAAATTTCTTAGAAAAGGATTATGATATACTTATCAATTTATGTACGAGTAATTGTGTGCCTGTCAAATATCTAGCGGGGGGTTCAAAAGCTAAGTTTAAAGTTGGTAAATACGAACAAGATTTATCCATCTATGATATGATGATAGATGTTAAAAAAGATACCTTATCAACTTTGATAACTGAAGTAAAACATTACCTTAACTTAATCAACAAAAGAAATGCTTCGTAAAATAAGTGGAACTGGTGTAGCTTTAGTAACTCCTTTCAAATCGGACTTAAGTATTGACTTTGAAGCATTAACTTCTTTAGTCAATCATTGTGTTGATGGTAAAATAGATTTTCTTGTCGTTATGGGCACAACTGGTGAAAGTGTAACGCTTTCACTAGAAGAAAAAAATGCAGTATTAGATTGCATCAAAAAGGCTAACCATAATAGATTACCTATTGTTTTAGGTATTGGTGGTAATAACACAGATTACATAACCCAATCTTTTTCTTCTTATAATCTTGATGGTGTTGATGCCATTTTATCTGTTTCACCTGCTTATAATAAGCCTACTCAAGAGGGAATATATCAGCATTTCAAAGCGATTTCTAAAAGTTCGCCATTACCTATAATTTTATACAATGTTCCCGTTAGGACATCTTCAAATATTACTGCTGAAACTACTCTAAGATTAGCTTATGATTTTGATAATATCATAGCAGTAAAAGAAGCGAGTGGTGATATGGAGCAAATAATGGAAATTATTGCTAAAAAACCTATTGATTTTAAGGTTCTTTCTGGAGATGATGCTATCACACTTCCTATTATTCTTATGGGAGGTGATGGTGTTATTTCAGTATTGGGTCAAGCCTTGCCAAAAGATTTTTCTTCTATGGTAAAATATGGTCTTGAAGGAGATTTAAAAGCCTCTAAAGAATTACATTATAAGATATTGAGTTTTGTTGAGCCGCTATTTGTAGAAGGGAATCCAGTAGGAGTAAAGACTCTACTCAATTTACTTGGTATTTGCAAGCAGGAAGTTAGGTTGCCATTAGTCAAGTCTTCCTCAAAATTAAAATCTATATTTGAACAAGAATTGAATAAATTAGTCTAGAAACTAGCTAACTTTTCAGAAACATATTCTCCTTTTTCTAACTTATCTTTAATAGCACTAAAGGACTCTATTGTATAGTTTACATCTTCTAATGTATGAACAGCAGTAGGAATAAGTCTTAAAAGAATTACACCCTTGGGAACAACAGGGTAGGTTACAATAGAACAGAATATACCAAAATTTTCCCTTAAATCTAAGGTTAAGTTAGTTGCTTCTCCAACACCACCAGACAAATAAACAGGCGTTACAGCAGATTCAGTATTACCTAGATTAAAACCAGCTTTTCTAAGTCCAGACTGTAGGCTATTAGTAATATTCCAAAGATTAGCTTTCAGCTCTGGTTTAGATTGAAGAAGTTCTAAACGCTTAATAGCACCAATTGTAATTGGCATAGGTAAAGATTTAGCGAAAATTTGAGAACGCATATTGTATCTCAAGTATTCCACAACATCTTCGGTAGAAGATATGAAGGCACCAATACTTGCCATAGATTTAGCAAAGGTACCGAAGTAAACATCAATTTCATTGTGACAACCTAAATGCTCACCTGCGCCATATCCAGTTTCTCCCATAGTTCCAAAACCATGTGCATCATCAACTAACAGACGGAAATTGTATTTTGCTTTTAAAGCTGTTATCTCTTTAAGTTTACCTAAGTCGCCAGACATTCCAAAAACACCTTCAGTAATAACTAGTATTCCACCATCTGTTTCATCAGTAATCTTTTTAGCTCTTTGTAATTGCTTTTCAAAATTTTCAATATTGTTATGAGGAAAAACAAAACGTTTTCCTTGATGTAATCTAACACCGTCAATTATACAAGCGTGACATTCACTATCATAAACAATAACATCTTTTCTATCTACTAATGCATCAATTGATGACATTATTCCCTGGTATCCAAAGTTAAGCAGTATAGTATCTTCTTTTTTCATAAAAGAAGAAAGCTCATGTTCTAATTGCTCATGGTAGTTGGTGTTACCAGACATCATTCTTGAGCCCATAGGATAGCCTAAGCCCCAATCTTTAGAGGCTTGTTCATCAGCAAGTCTAACTTCTTCGTGGTTTGAAAGCCCTATATAGTTATTGATGCTCCAAACTAAAACTTCTTTTCCCCTGAAAAACATTTTGTTAGAAATTTCGCCTTCTAGTTTAGGAAATGTAAAATAGCCGTGTGCATCTTTAGCATGTTTTCCTAAAGGTCCTCTATTGTTTTTTATCTTATCAAAAAGATCCATACTAACTTGTTCGTTTAAGTCGGCTAAAATAATCAATAGTATTTATCTTACAAAATACATTTTAAAGTATGTAAAATAAATTATTTCAAAAGTCGTTCCAATTACTATCTTTGCAACTGATTATTTTAGATGAAAAATTTCTTATATATCGTTTTATTAGCAGCTTTGTTCTCTTGTAATGGTTATCAGAAGATAGTAAAGAGTAACGACATCGAGTTAAAGTATATAATGGCTAAAAAGTACTATGAAGAGAATGAATACTTCAAGGCCTTACCACTTCTTGATGAATTGCACACCTTGTTTAAGGGAACCAAGAAGGCAGAAGAAGTAGATTATTTACTAGCATACACTCACTACGGATTAGGTGCTAATATGTTAGCTAGTTATAAATTCAAACTATTTACTCTAACATATCCATTCAGTAAACACAACGAGGAGTTGGCTTATATGGCAGCTTATTGTTACTATTTAGAATCTCCTAAATATTCTCTAGATAAAACGAATACTCTGAAAGCGATTCAAGAGTTACAAACATTCATAGATAAATATCCTGAAAGTGAGAAAGTTGAAAAGTGTAATTCTCTCATAGATGATTTAACTATGAAAGTTCATAAGAAAGTTTATAGTATTGCGAAGTTGTATTATGATATCGAAGATTATAATGCCGCAATTACTGCCTTAAATAATGTTTTAACTGACTATCCAACTATTGACAATCAATCTGAAATACAATTTTTAATCTTAGATGCTAATTACAAACTAGCTATAAATAGTGTTTCTAGCAAGAAAATAGAACGTTTAAACAATACAATAGCATCTTATCGATATTTTGCCAAAAATTTTCCTGAAGACAATAGGTTAAAGGAGGCAAATAACATTTATGAAAAATCAATTAAACAACTAGAAAAGTTTCAACAATGACAGATTTTAAAAAATCAAAAGCATCAAATTCTACAGAAACAAGAAACATTAAAGATATGGCTCAGCGTACTGGAAATATGTACGAAGCCGTGGCAATAATGTCTAAACGTGCTGTTCAAATAAATAAAGACATCAAAGAAGAATTACTTTCTAAACTAGCAGAATTCGCTACACCTAGTGAATCTATAGAAGAGATTTTTGAAAACAGTGAGCAAATAGAAGTTTCTAAGTTTTACGAAAGACTTCCAAAAGGAACGCTAATTGCAGTACAAGAATTTTTAGAAGAAAATATTTACCACAGAAACGCTAAGTTAGATAATGAAGAAGACAACATCTAATGTCTTTTTTCAAGAGTAAAAATGTAATCGTTGGCGTGACTGCAAGTATTGCAGCCTACAAATCTGCATTTTTAGTAAGAGAGTTTGTAAAACAAGGTGCCAATGTCAGGGTAATACAAACTGCTGAATCCCAACAATTTATTACCCCTCTAACCTTATCGACTTTATCTAAAAATCCAGTTCTTAGTGGATTGGTTAAAGAAGATGATAAAGATGTATGGAACAATCACGTAGAAATCGGTCTTTGGGCCGATTTGTTTGTTATTGCACCCGCAACTGCTAAAACACTTTCTAAGATGGCAAATGGTGAGTGTGACAATTTATTGCTTACTACCTATCTGTCTGCTCAATGCCCAGTGTTTTTTGCTCCAGCTATGGACTTAGATATGTTTAAGCATCAAAGTACGCAAGACAATATTGATAAGCTTACCTCTTATAGCAATGTCTATATCCCTCCAGGAGAGGGCGAATTGGCAAGCGGTTTGAGTGGCAAGGGCAGAATGGCAGAACCTGAAGATATTGTTTTAGCCATAGAAGAAAATTTAGCCAAACAACTTCCTCTCAAAAATAAAAACATTCTTATCACTGCAGGGCCTACTTTTGAAGCTATCGATCCTGTTCGTTTTATAGGAAATCATTCATCAGGAAAAATGGGATTCTCAATTGCTGAGGCTGCGGCAAATGCTGGAGCAAATGTAATTTTAGTAGCTGGGCCAACTAACCAACAACTTGCGAATAGTAGTATTAAGTTAGTTAATGTAGTCAACGCCAAAGATATGTATGATGCTTGTTTTGACCATTTTAAGTCGACAGACATAGCTATAATGAGTGCTGCAGTATCGGATTACACTCCAAAAGTTGTTTCTACTACCAAAATGAAGAAAAACACTGAAAGTCTAAATATAGAATTTATTAAAACACAAGATATTCTTAAAAGCTTAGGTGATGTTAAATCTAACAAACAAGTGCTTGTTGGTTTTGCACTAGAAACTAATAATGAAATACAAAATGCTAAAAAGAAACTATCTGATAAAAACTTAGATTTTATTGTTTTGAATTCAATGAATGATAAAGGGGCTGGTTTCAAACACGATACAAATAAGATAACTATCATTGATAACAGCAATAAATTGTATAAATTTGAGTTAAAATCAAAACAAGAAGTGGCTGATGATATTATTAACCATCTCGTAGAACATTACAATGATTAGACTCTTATTTACACTAGTGATTTTACTGACTTCTTTTAGTGTGTCATACTCTCAAGAAGTATTGTGTAACATTAGAGTAATGCCAAAGAACGACCTTCCAATAAGTGATAGACAGAAGCTTCAAACACTTCAAAAATCTGCTAGAGAATTTATAAATAATAGAAAATGGACCAACGAGGTATTTAAAGATGAGGAACGAATTGAATTCAATCTTTCTTTTAACATCCTTGAAAAAGTGTCAACTGATAGATACGCTGGAACTTTACAAGTACAATTTTCTCGTCCTGTTTTTAATAGTTCTTATTATTCACCTCTTTTAAATTATCTCGATAAAGAAATAGAGTTTGATTTCATAGATACACAACCGCTTGATTTTAATGAAAATACACACACTGCAAACTTATCGGCTATTTTAGCCTTTTATACATACATAATTATAGGATTAGATTATTCTACTTTCAGCTACAATGGTGGCAATATGTATTTTCAAAAAGCTAAAAAGATTGTGGAAAATGCTCAGTCTGCACCTGAAAATGGATGGAAAGCATTTGAGAGCAACAAGAATAGGTATTGGTTAGCAGAAGAACTTCTTGATGCTAAATACAGTACTTTTCAATCAGTTTTGTACAGTTATCATAGAAGTGGTCTAGATTTAATGCATGACGATAATGAAAAGGGCAGAGGCTTTGTAACTGAAAGTATTGAAAATATGAGAAAGGTAAAACAGCTGAATCCTACGGCTTTTATTTTACAGCTATTTTTTAATGCTAAAGCTGACGAAATAGCTAGTATTTATTCTAACGCATTTCAAGATGAAAAGAATAGGATTTACAAACTTCTAACTCAGATTGACCCTGCTAACATTAATAAATACAATAAGATTAAAGAGCAAAGCTCAAATAATGCGCCAATCAATGGTATGCCTAATTCTAAATAAATAATGCTAAATCGTTTATCCATTAATAACTATGCTCTTATTGATGAATTATCCATCGATTTAAAAAAAGGTTTTACGGCAATTACTGGTGAAACAGGAGCTGGAAAATCTATTTTAATTTCCGGTCTAGGTCTAATATTAGGTGAAAGAGCTGATTTTAAAGCCATTGCCGATATCGAAAAGAAATGTATAGTTGAGGGTGAATTTAATATTGCAAACTATAATTTAGAGTTCTTTTTTGAGAACAATGACTTAGACTTCATAAATCTAACTCTGATAAGAAGAGAAATAACAACAGCTGGTAGAAGTAGAGCTTTTGTGAATGATACCCCAGTAAGTCTTAATCAATTAAAAGAACTAGGTTCTTATCTAATAGATATACATTCTCAACACCAAACACTTCTTCTAAATTCACAAGATTATCAGCTAAAATTGGTTGATGCCTATTGTAATCATAAAGATATACTATCACAGTTTAAGTCTGAGTACCAATCTTATCTTTCTAAACAAAAAGAGTTAGATGAATTGATTGAAAATGAAAATCAATTGTCTAGAGAATTAGATTATAAACAGTTTTTATTTGATGAACTAGAAGAAGCTAAATTAAGCCTTGAGGATAAAACAATAGAAGAAGAAGTTAACAAACTTGAAAATTTTGAAGAAATTCAACAAAAACTGAATCAAATTATGATGATTTCAGATAATAGTGAATCTTCAGTTAGCTCCTTGTTGTCAAATATAGTAATTGCTCTAGATAGTGTGCGAAAAAACGACTCAAAAATTGATGCTTTGAATTCAAGATTTAATAGTATTTGGATTGAGTTTAAAGACTGTGTTTCTGACCTTGAAAATTTAGCTTCTAATTACAATATTGACTTTGACGCAAAACAATTGTTATTTCTTCAAGAACGATATAGCTTAATCAATAAGTTGCTTCAAAAACATAATGTAAATACTATTGAAGATTTATTAGAAATTCACTCTAATCTATCAAAAGAATTAGAGCAGTTTCATTCTATGTATAAGAATATAGAGTCGCTAAGAAATGAATGCGATAAGACTTTTAGTATGGTATCTAAAACTGCTCAAATATTGAGTAAAAATAGAATTTCAATTTTACCAAATATTCAAAAGAAATTACAAGGCTTACTTGCCAATTTAGGTATGCCGAATGCTAGAGTAAAAATTATAACTAACTCATACGATAAACTTAATACTAAGGGTTATGAAGATTTTACATTTTGTTTTACTTCAAATAAGGGTATAGAGCCTAAGCAAATATCTAATATTGCTTCTGGAGGAGAGCTATCAAGATTGATGTTATGTTTTAAATATATTCTTGCTCAAAAAACAAGTTTACCTAGTGTAATTTTTGATGAGATTGACTCTGGTGTTTCTGGAGAAATAGCTCATAAAATGGCAGACCTTATGAGTCAAATGTCTAAATCTATGCAGGTTATTAGCATAACTCATCTTCCACAAGTTGCCGCTAAAGGAAGTGTTCAATTACTAGTATCTAAATTGGAAACATCAGAAAAAGCACAAACTAATATTAAAGAATTATTACCAGAAGAGCGAATTGTTGAATTAGCGAAAATGCTTAGTGGTAAAACAATTACGGATTCTTCGTTGAGTAACGCTAGAGATTTATTGAATACTTGATAATTCGTTTATATTTGCAATCAACAAACCAATATATAAAATGTCAAATAATTTATTAAAAGAAAAAAGAGGTATAATTTTTGGTGCTTTAGATAGCAAATCTATAGCTTGGAAAGTTGCAGAACATTGTAAAGAACAAGGTGCAGAATTTGTACTAACAAACGCACCTATTGCAATGCGAATGGGTACAATTAACGAATTAGCTGAAAAGACAAATTCTACCATCATTCCAGCAGATGCAACATCTGTAGAAGATATTGACAACCTAATTACTAAATCAATGGAAATATTAGGAGGGAAGATGGACTTCATATTACATTCAATAGGTATGTCTGTTAATGTAAGAAAAGGAAGGCACTATACTGACCAAAATTATGATTTCACTGTAAAAGGTTTAGACGTTTCTGCTATGTCCTTTCATAAAGTAATGCAATCGGCATGGAAATTAGAAGCTATGAACGATTACGGCTCTATTTTAGCTCTTTCTTACATAGCAGCACAACGTACTTTTCCTGATTATAACGATATGGCAGATAATAAATCTTTTCTAGAAAGTATTGCAAGAAGTTTTGGTTATCATTTTGGCAAAAGAAATAAAGTAAGAGTAAATACGATTTCACAATCACCTACTATTACTACTGCTGGAAGTGGGGTAAAAGGCTTTGATGGTTTCTTTAAATATGCAGAGCAAATATCACCACTTGGAAATGCTTCTGCAGACGATTGTGCTAAATATTGCGTTTCTTTATTTTCTGATTTAACACAGTCTGTAACTATGCAAAACTTGTTCCATGATGGTGGGTTTTCAAATACAGGTGTTAGCGAAGAGGTACTAGAGAATTTTCTAAATTAAATTATTAAATAATCACATATAAAAAAAAGCTCCAAAAGGAGCTTTTTTAGTTTCGGTTTATTCCTCTTTTTTAGGTTTTTGAGGTTTCTCTTTTTTAGGCTTATTAATTTTAACCTTTAACTCGCCTTTTTCTTCATCTAGACTAATCTTAATGTCATCACCTTCTTTAAGATTTGCATTAACAATTTCCTCGGCAATAACATCTTCTAAATACTTTTGTATTGCTCTTTTTAGTGGTCTAGCACCAAATTGAGAATCATAACCTTTATCAGCAATGAAATCTTTAGCCTTTTTATCTAGACTCAAAGAATATCCAAGTTGTGTAATTCTTTCAAATAGCATTTTTAGTTCAATATCAATAATTTCATGAATATGCTTACTACTTAATGAATTAAACATGACTACGTCATCAATACGATTTAAGAATTCAGGGGCAAATGCTTTTTTAAGAGCTTTAGCAATAACTCCTTTAGCGTCTGATTGATATGATTCCTTTCTAGCAGTTGTAGAAAATCCAACACCTTGACCAAAATCTTTGAGTTGACGAGAACCTATATTAGATGTCATTATGATAATAGTATTCTTGAAGTTTATCTTTCTTCCTAAACTATCAGTCATATAACCATCGTCCAACACTTGAAGTAATAAATTGAATACGTCTGGATGTGCTTTTTCTACTTCATCTAATAAGATAATAGAGTAGGGCTTTCTTCTTACTTTTTCAGTAAGCTGACCACCTTCTTCATAACCAACGTATCCTGGAGGCGAACCCACTAGACGAGTGACAGCAAATTTTTCCATATACTCACTCATGTCAATTCTTATAAGCGAATCATTTGTGTCAAACATAATTTTAGATAACTCTTTGGCTAACTGGGTTTTTCCAACGCCAGTAGGGCCTAAGAATATGAATGAGCCAATTGGTTTTTCAGGATCTTTCAAGCCAACTCTATTTCTTCTTATAGCTTTGACTATTTTACTAATAGCTTCATCTTGTCCGATAACGCGTTTTTGAAGCTCCTTTTCCATCTGAACAAGCTTTTTACTCTCTTGCTCTGCAATTCTTTGTACAGGTACTCCTGTCATCATAGCAACGACTTCTGCAACATTGTCTTCAGTAACCGTTTCTCTTTGATTTTTTAATTCTTCTTCCCAAACAAGTTTAGCCTGTTTAAGATTATTTTCAATTTTTCTTTCTTCATCTCTTAACTTAGCAGCCTCTTCAAAACGTTGTTTTTTGATGACATTACCTTTTTGAGATTTGATAGCATCTAACTCTTTTTCAAGTTTTAAGATGTTCTCAGGAACATTAATATTGTTGATATGAACTCTTGAACCTGCTTCGTCTAATGCATCGATTGCTTTGTCTGGAAGGTGTCTATCGCTCATGTAACGGTTAGTAAGTGCAACACAAGACTCAAGGGCTTCGTCAGTATAGGAAACATTATGATGTTCTTCATACCTTTCTTTGATATTCTGAAGAATTTGAAGTGTTTCATCAATAGAAGTTGGTTCAACTAAAACTTTTTGAAAACGTCTTTCTAATGCACCGTCTTTTTCTATATTTTGTCTGTATTCATCTAAAGTAGTAGCACCTATGCATTGCAGTTCTCCACGAGCTAATGCTGGCTTGAACATATTAGATGCATCTAAAGAGCCTGAGGCACCACCAGCACCAACAATAGTATGTATTTCGTCAATAAAGAGTATGATATCGCTATTTGTTTCTAATTCGTTTAGAATAGCTTTCATACGTTCCTCAAATTGACCTCTATATTTAGTGCCAGCTACTAATGCAGCCAAATCCAAAGAAATTATTCTTTTATTAAACAGAACACGAGACACTTTGCGTTGTACTATTCTAAGAGCTAAACCTTCAGCAATTGCCGACTTACCGACACCAGGTTCTCCAATAAGAATAGGATTATTCTTTTTTCTACGACTTAAAATTTGAGAAACTCGTTCAATTTCCTTTTCTCTACCAACAATAGGGTCAAGTTTATCATCAGATGCCATCTTTGTTAAGTCTCTACCAAAATTATCTAATACAGGTGTCGAGGACTTAGTGTTTCCTCTTGGTTGTTTTGGTTTATTGGAAAAAAGTTCTTCGTCATCTGGTTCAGAGCCACCTAATTCGGCACGTGGACTAGAACTAAAGTCTGAAGTGTCATCATCAGATTCTTTTTCATTTATATCTATCATTGAAGCAAACTCACTTTTTACTGTTTCATAATCCACATTAAACTGATTTAAAGATAAGGTTACGATACTATCCTCGTCTTTAAGCATAGAAAGAAGTAAGTGTATAGTTTTAATTTCTACACTTTTAAATATCATTAACTCTAAATGAGCCAACTTTACAGCTCTGGCAGCTTGTTTTTTCAACTCTAAATTACTTGAATTTGAGTACTCACTTTTTTCATTATTGACAATTGAGCTCTCAACAACCTTCCTAAGTGCTATTAAATCTACATCTAAAGCTTTAAGAATCATCACAGCAGAGCCATGACCTTCTCTCAAAATTCCAAGTAAAAAGTGTTCTGGTCCAATAGCATTATGACCTAGTCGAAGAGCTTCTTCTCGGCTAAAGCTAAGGACCTCATTTAGTCGGGGTGAAAATTTAGAATCCATATCGTTTAAAGGGTTTGCTTATTACGCACAAAGTAATAATTAGATTGAGAATTTGACAATAAATCAACCTTAGATTTATCAACATTTAAAGTGTTGATAATTATTGATTTTTTTTAAGGCTACACAAAGAGTGATTAGTTAAATTCGTGAATTAAATATAAACATTAAAATCTAATTTTTATGGCTGACGGAGAGAAAATCATTCCAATTAACATAGAAGAAGAAATGAAGTCAAAGTACATCGACTATTCGATGTCTGTAATTGTTTCAAGAGCCTTGCCTGATGTAAGAGATGGTCTAAAACCTGTACATCGTAGGGTATTGTATGGTATGCACGAATTGGGTGTAACTTCAACAAAAGCATATAAAAAGTCAGCTCGTATTGTCGGTGAAGTTCTTGGTAAATTTCACCCGCACGGTGATACTTCTGTTTATGACACTATGGTGAGAATGGCTCAAGAATGGTCATTGCGTTATATGTTAGTAGATGGACAAGGAAACTTTGGTTCTATTGACGGTGATAGTCCTGCAGCTATGCGTTATACTGAAGCACGTTTGAGAAAAACTGCTGAAGAGTTACTTTCTGATATTGATAAAAATACGGTTGATTATCAACTCAATTTTGATGATACTATTAAAGAGCCTGTTGTATTACCTGCAAGAATTCCTAACTTATTGTGTAATGGCACTTCTGGTATTGCTGTAGGTATGGCTACCAATATGGCACCTCACAACCTTTCAGAGGTAGTTGACGCTACTATTGCATACATTGATAACAGAGACATTGACACACAAGGTCTGATGGAACATATTAAGGCTCCTGATTTTCCAACAGGTGGTATTATATATGGCTATGAAGGTGTTAGAGACGCCTTTGAGACTGGACGAGGAAAAGTAGTGATGCGTGCCAAAACATCTTTTGAAGAAGTAGGAAATAGAGAAGCTATTATTGTTTCCGAAATTCCTTATATGGTTAATAAGGCTGATATGATTAAGAAAACAGCAGACTTAATCAACGATAAAAAACTTGATGGCATACACGATATACGTGACGAATCAGATAGAAAAGGTATGCGAATTGTATATGAACTTAAAAGAGATGCTATTCCTAATATTGTATTAAATAAATTATTCAAATACACACAATTACAATCTTCTTTTAGTGTCAATAATATTGCTCTTGTTAATGGCCGTCCAGAACAGTTAAACCTTAAGCAAATTATAGGTCATTTTGTAGATCATAGGCATGTAGTCGTAGTAAGAAGAACGCAATACGAACTTGAACAAGCAGAGAAAAGAGCACACGTTCTTGAGGGGTTATTAATAGCTTTAGACAATTTAGACGCTATCATAAAAATGATTAGAGGTTCTAGAACGCCTGAAGATGCTAGAAATGGATTGATGACTAGCTTTAAGTTGTCAGAAATTCAAGCTAGAGCTATTCTCGATTTAAGACTTCAAAAGTTAACAGGTCTTGAAAGAGATAAACTCAAAGAAGAATACGATGAATTGATGAAAACCATTGCCTTTTTGAAAAACATCCTAGAAAATGAAGATGTTAGAATGGATATTATCAAAACAGAATTGAACGAAGTAAAAGAAAAATACGGCGATGAAAGACGCTCTACTATTGAATATGGTGGTGGTGATTTCAGAATTGAAGATATGATTCCAGATGAAGAAGTTGTTATCACAATTTCACATTTAGGTTATGTTAAAAGAACTAAGCTTACTGAATACAAATCTCAAAATAGAGGAGGGGTTGGTTCTAAAGGAGCTACTACAAGGGATGCTGATTTCTTAGAAGATATGTTTGTGGCAAACAACCACGATTATATGCTTTTCTTTACAGAAAAAGGTAGATGTTTCTGGCTTCGTGTATTTGAAATTCCTGAAGGCGCTAAAGCTACCAAAGGAAGAGCTATTCAGAATATGATAAATATTCCATCTGATGATAAGGTGATGGCATTTATAAATACCAAAGACTTAAAAGATGAAGACTACGTTAATAGCCATTGTGTTGTTATGTGTACTAAAAAAGGAGTAGTTAAAAAGACTTCTTTAGAATCTTATTCAAGACCTAGGCAAAACGGTATCAATGCCATTACTATTAGAGAAGGAGACCAATTGTTGGAAGCTAAATTAACAACTGGTAATTCTCAAATTATGTTAGCGGTTAAATCTGGTAAAGCCATTCGATTTGAAGAAGAGAAAGTAAGACCAATGGGAAGGACTGCTTCTGGTGTAAGAGGTGTTACTTTAGCTAATGATAATGACGAAGTAGTTGGTATGATTTGTGTCAACGATTTTGAATCTGATGTATTGGTGGTTTCTGAAAATGGATATGGTAAGCGCTCAAGTATTGAAGATTATAGAATCACAAACAGAGGAGGAAAAGGAGTTAAGACTATCAACGTAACTGACAAAACAGGTAACCTTATTGCATTGAAAAATGTAACTGATGAAAACGATCTTATGGTTGTCAATAAATCAGGAATTACTATTAGGATTTCAGTTGCAGACTTGCGTCAAATGGGTAGAGCAACTCAAGGTGTTAGAATTATCAAACTTAGAGAAAAGGATTCTATTGCTGCTGTTGCAAAAGTGCCAGCGGTAAGTAATGAAGAAGAAGAACTAAGTGATGGTCAAACAGAATCAACTGACAACACTGAAAGTACACCTTCTGAAGAATAAATTAAGCAACTAATTCTTATAATTTATATAACACACAATTAAACGGCACTTAGTGCCGTTTTTTGTTTTAAATTTACATCTCAAAAATTAAAAAAAAATGAAAAAATATTTATTGCTAGTTTCTTTGTTATTCACATCAGCTTTGATGTATTCACAAACTTTAATAAACAAAATTACTCCTACAAACAATTACGATATAGCTTACGAAGTTTGGGAATTAGATAATGGGCTTACAATAATAGTACATGAAGATGATTCTGATCCTATGGTACACGTAGAAGTGACCTATCATGTTGGTTCTAATAGAGAGCAAATAGGTATTACAGGCTTTGCACATTTCTTTGAGCATATGATGTTTCAAGGTTCTGATAATGTGGGTGATGACGAGCATTTTAAAATAATTTCTGAAAGTGGCGGTACTATGAATGGTACAACCAACAGAGACAGAACCAACTATTTTGAAACAGTACCTAGCAATCAACTTGAAACAGCATTATGGTTAGAGGCCGATAGAATGGGTTTTCTATTAGATGCAGTAACAGTAAAGAAATTTGAAAATCAAAGGGATGCTGTTAAAAATGAAAAAATGCAGAATCAGGTCAATGTACCATATGGAATGTTTTGGGAAATAAAAGATCAAACTTTATATCCAGAAGGACATCCTTATTCATGGCCTACTATAGGATATGTTGATGATTTAGATAGAGTTACTGTTGATGATCTAAAAGACTTTTTTATGCGTTGGTATGGGCCAAATAACGCCTATTTAGTAGTTGCAGGTGATGTTAAGACAGAAGATGTTTTAGAACTATCAAAAAAATACTTTGGTTCCATTCCAAGAGGTCAAGAAGTAAGAGATTTAAGAAAGGCTAGAGTAAATTTACCACAGAATAAGTATAGAAAATTTGCTGATAGAATATATTTCCCAATGGCTGCTTTTGTATATCCAACTATACCAAATTTTCATAAAGATGAACCTGCTTTAGACGCTTTAGCTGATATGATGGGAGGTGGGAACAACTCTTTATTTTATAAAGAATTTGTTAAAACTGAAAGAGCTGTACAAGCCTCTGTTAGTCATCCTTGTTCTGAATTATCAGGAGAGTTTTTAGTTCAAATTATTTCTTATCCAGATTACAACTTTGCTATAACTGAAGAAAAAATCAACACTCTAATTAATAACTTTGAAGAATATATTACTGAAGAGGCGTTAGAGCGTTTTAAATCAACAATGAGGTCTGATATTATTGATGGTCTTTCTAGTGTCAGAGGCAAAGCTTCTCAATTGACTTCATGGGCTTATTTATTAGATGAGCCACACAATTTCAGTAAGGAAATTGAGAGATACGAAGCAGTTACGATTGAAGATGTTAAGAAAGTCTACAGAAAGTACATAATAAATAAAAATTCAGTAGGTATTGATTACTTTCCATTGCCACCATTTTCTGAAGACTCCGTTCAAAGTATTAATCCTTTTGCGCACGTTCCATATAAAAAAGATCCTCAGTATGATGGTCTAACTTATACTAAGCCTACTGATACATTTGATCGTTCTGTAAGACCTACAGCACCAGCTGCTAAAGCAGTTTCTGTACCAGTATATTATGAGTTTAATGTTAATCAATTAGCTGGTGAGAACAAAAATAGTATACCAGTAATTGGTGCAGAAAATAATGAAGTTCCTAAAGTGAATATTTTGATTACTCTAGAAGGGGGAGATTTACTTATTGATAATCCTAAAAAAGCTGGATTATCGCAACTAACAGCTATGCTTCTTAATGAAAGTACGGAGAACTTTACAACAGAAGAGATGAGTGCTAGACTTGATAACTTGGGTAGTTCTATTTCTTTTAATTCAGGAGATAGAACATCTTCGATTTTTGTTTCAAGTCTTGTTGGTAAAATAGATGAAACCATTTCACTTCTTGAAGAAAAACTATTTAATCCAGCCTTTGATGAGGATGATTACAAACGTATCAATAAACAATATAAAGAGTCTATTAATAATAGTAAGAAGTCAGCTCAAAATATGGCTAGACAAGCTGTGGCAGAATTGATGTTTGGCAATTCTATTAGAGGTACTATGCCATCGGTTAAAGGAGTTGAGAAAATCAAACTTTCTGAAGTAAAAGAATTTTATAAAAAGCAATACAATTCAAGACTTGCTAGTGTTGTTGTAGTTGGTGATGTAACTAAAGAAGAAATGTTACCAAGATTACAATTCTTAAATAAATGGGAGGGAAGTGATGTTGTCATTAATAAGAACTTACCAATTGAAGAAATTGAAGGTAAAACCATATATTTAGTTCATAAACCTGGACCTCAATCTATTATTACACTTGCCCATAAGGGTTTAAAGTATGATGTCGATGGCGATTATTACAAAGCTGGAGTTATGAACTTTCCATTAGGAGGAGCTTTTAGTAGTCGTTTAAACCTTAATTTAAGAGAAGATAAAGGATATACCTACGGTATTCGTTCTGGATTTAATGGAAATGATACTGACGGTATGTTTAGTATAAGTACTTCTGTACGTTCAGAAGCGACAGATAGTGCCCTTAGCGAAATCTATAAAGAATTCGAAAACTATATAAATGAAGGAATAAATGAAGAAGAATTAGCGTTTACAAAGAACTCAATTGCTAATTCCGATGCTTTAAGGTATGAAACAGCATTTCAGAAGTCAAGATTCTTAGCTCGTATTCAGCGTTATGGTCTTGATGGTAATTATACCAAAAAGCAAAAAGAAATGTTAAATGATATGACTGTAGCAGATGTTAAATCAATAGCAAACAAATACTTAAAAATGGATGACCATATTGTAGTCGTTGTTGGTAATAAATATGCTTTAAAAGATAAACTACAGAAATTCGGAAAAGTCACAGAATTAAAAATTAAATAAATGAAAGTATCTAAGATTATTATTTGTTCACTAATTCTTTTTTCAAGTGTTGGTGTTTATGCTCAAAAAAGTAATGTTCAAAATGCATACAGAGCTTTAGAAAAGAAGAAAATAGAAGAAGCCGTAGAATACATAGAATTGGCTGCTACCAATTCTAGTACGGCTAATGATGTTAAAATGCATAATTATCGAGGCAAAATCTATTATGAAATTCACTCGAATGCTGATTATAAAGCTATGGATCCAATGGCCATTATGAAATGTGCTGAAAGTTGGATTGCTGTGTATCAACATCCAAAAGCAAAAAAATGGTTTGATAAGGACGAACTAAGTGGAAATATTGCAAAAGCAGGTGTTGGATTATTTAATTCTGGAATAAACTTGTATAATGCTAAAGATTATTCATCCTCCAAAAAAATGTTTAACAAGATTTTTGATTTATTTCCTCTAGATGAAAAAAACAACCTTGAAAGGAGTAATGTTACTAAAGAGAGTATATGGTTAAATTTATTCTATGTATCATCAGCTGAAGGAAATAATAGTGCTTCTAAAGAGTATTTGCAAAAACTCATAGATATTAACTATCAAGACCCTCAGATATACTCTTATATGGCTAATATTTTACTAGAAGAAAAAGACAGTGAAGGAGCTTTAGAAATAATCAAATATGGGCGAGAATTTTTCGAATCAGATGTTAATTTAATTATTGCTGAATTAAATTATTATTTAGGACAAAATGATTTTGTTAAAGCTGAAAAACTATTAACATTAGCTGTGGAAGAGGACCCAAATAATCATAATCTGTTTTTTGCATTAGGTAGTAGTTACGATGAATTAAATGATTTTGAAAAGGCTGAAAATGCTTATTTAGAAGCCATTGATATCAAACAAGATTTTTATGATGCTCTTTACAATTTAGGTGTAATGTATTATAATAAGGGCGGTGACATGCTTAAAGAAGCCAATAACATCAAAGATTTTAAAAAATATGACATTGCCAAGACTAATGCTAATAATACAATGCTTAAAGGTTTACCATATATAGAAAAATGTCATGAAATTGATTCTTCAGATAAAAATATTTTACTTGTTCTTAAAGAATTGTATTACAGAAATGGCGATGATGTTAAATACAATGATGTAATAAGTAAATTAAAATAATATTATATAGGGGGATTCATTTTATTTTTACCTTATTAATTTACTTTTACTTAACATAATATTAATTATCGTTCAAGCTATGCTGATTATCAGAAAAGAACGTATCTGCGCTGTGTGCTATTTACTCTCATTTTTGTTGTTAAAATTCTTACGTACAAAACGCTGAGAATCGCATTTTTGAAAATAAGCTGTAGAAATTTACACTAATTGTAAATTATTTAAATAAAGTAACTCAAAATTTTAGCTTTTGCTTTGGCTTAAGATGACCATTTAGTGAGATTAGCAATTCGAGTATCATTCGATGGATGTGTACTTAAAAACTCTGGCTTTGTAGTACCGTTATTAGCCTTCATACGTTTCAGCACAAGTACAGCCATTGCGACTTTGTATGCCGAATTTATCAATAAGTATTTTTACAAATAAGTTATAGTGTAAGTCATCAATATAAAATAGGTATTGATCTTTGATAAGGGGTTTGAATAGTGTGATTAATACCAATGATATTATCACGAAATTTTGAGAAATGATTTTCCATGGTTTTTAATATGTTTTAAAAGTGATGATTCAACTAAGCTTTAAGTTATCTAAAAAGGTAATCATTTACATCAATTCGTCGAGTTCTAACCAACGCATTGTCTTATCATCTAATTCTTGGATTATTTCTCCTAATTTTTCACTTTTTTGATTGATGTCTTGAAAGGACAAACCTTCTTGAAGTAAATCTTCCTCCAGTTCTTTTTTAGTCGTTTCTAAGTTCTCAATATCTATTTCTAATTGTTCGTATTCGTATTTATCTTTATAACTAACTTTATTAGAACCTATAGAATTTGTTTGTTGTTTATTTTCTACACTGGAATTTGTCTTTTTATTTTTTTCTTGTTCTACTTGTTTTTCTCTGAATTCAGAATAACTGCAGTACTCGTCTTTTATAATGCCATCACCTTCAAAAACAAAAAGATGATCGGTAAGTTTATCCATAAAATACCTGTCATGCGATACTATTATTAAGCAACCAGGAAATTGTAGTAAAAACTCTTCTAATTTATTAAGGGTTAACAAATCTAAATCGTTTGTAGGCTCATCGAGAATTAAAAAGTTAGGATTCTTCATCAATACCATCAATAGATAAAGTCTTCTTTTTTCTCCTCCACTTAGTTTTGACACAAAAGTATGTTGTGTTTTTGGTGGAAACATGAAATGTGTTAGCATTTGTGATGCTGTTACTTTTGTGCCATTTGCCATTACAATTACTTCTGCAATGTCTTTCAAGGAATCAACAACTCTTTTATCTTCCTTTAATTGTATGCCCTTCTGAGAGAAATAACCATAAACAATAGTTTCTCCAACATTTACTTTACCACTATCAGCAGTTTCATTTTGAGTAAGTATATCTAAAAAAGTGGACTTCCCCACACCGTTTTTACCAACTATACCTATACGTTCTCCCTTTTTGAAAGTGTAGTCAAAGCCATTGAGTATTTTTAAGTCACTATAGGTTTTGTAGACTTTCTTTAGTTCAAGTATTTTACCCCCTATCCTACTCATTTTAATTTCTAGTTTAAGCTCATGCTTAACTTTCTTTCTAGATGCTTTTTCTTTTATCTTATCGAAGTTGGCTATTCTTGCCTTGGATTTTGTAGTACGTGCTTTTGGAGAACGTCTCATCCATTCCAATTCTTTTTTTAACAACTTACCAGTCTTTGATAAATTACTGTCGTATATGGCTTCTCTTTCTGCTCTTTTTTCAAGAAAGTAGGCGTAATTACCTTTGTGATGATACAACTTACCATCTTCTAATTCTAAAATATGATTACAAACTCTATCTAGGAAATATCTATCATGAGTTACCATGAGTAAAGTAATTTTTTGCTGTTGTAAATACTTCTCTAACCATTCAATCATTTCTACATCTAAATGGTTTGTAGGCTCATCAAGTAAAAGTAAATTAGGTTCGTTGAGTAGTAGCAAGGCTAAGGATAAACGTTTCTTTTGCCCTCCTGATAAATCACCAACTTTTTGTGTTAAATCACTAATATTAAATCTAAATAATATTTGTTTGATACGACTTTCATAATCCCAAGCATTTGCCTTATCCATTTTATTAGTTAATCCTTCTAAAACTCTATTGTTCAGAGAGTTATTACATACCTCAATGTGTTTTAAGGCGCTTTGATATTCCTTTATTAATAAACTAATTTCAGTTTGGTTTTCGTTAATTAACCTCTCAATAGTATGATTAGCATCAAAATTGGGGTCTTGAGCTAAGTATGCGACTTTTATCCCTTTTCTAAGTGTTACAGTACCTTCATCTGAAATATCATGACCAGCTATAATCTTGAGCATACTCGATTTTCCAGTACCATTATTAGCTATTAAAGCCATTTTATCACCTTGGCTTAGTCCAAATGTCAAACCCTCAAATAAGATACGTTCACCGTAGTTTTTGCCTAAATTTTCAACCGATAAATAATTCATAATACACTGTTTTTTCCAGCAAGATATCCAGTAGTCCAAGCTGATTGAAAATTAAACCCGCCAGTAACAGCATCTATATCCAATATTTCTCCACAAAAATACAAGCCTTTGTGTAATTTACTTTCCATAGTAGTGGACTTAATCTGATGTAGTGAAATTCCTCCACAAGTCACAAATTCTTCTTTGAATGTTGTCTTGCCATTTACTTGATAACTATCATTAAAAAGTACATTTAACAGTTTATTACCACTTTTTTTATCTAGGTCATTCCAAGGAATATTACTGTCAACATCTATTTTTTTGAGTAGATACAACCACAATCGATTAGGTAAGTTAAAAGGGTTTTTATTGGCTATAATTCGCTGACTTTTTTTATTTTCTTTTATACTTTCTATGTAATCTGATTCATTCAAATTAGACCAATTAACATGAACATTAAATTTATAATTTTTGTTTGCTAATATTCTTGCTCCCCAAGAAGAACACTTTAGAATTGCCGGACCACTCATGCCCCAATGTGTAATGAGTAAAGGACCAGTATGTTTTAGTTTATCACCTTGAATGTGTACACTTACATTTGGTGCCACAATACCCATTAAATCTTTAATATCTTCATTAGGCATATTGAAGGTAAATAATGAAGGCACAGGTTTTTCAACTTCAAGACCAATATCTAAAAGCCATTGTAAGCCTTCAATTTTCGGACTTCCTCCTGATGCAATAATTATTTTATCTACAAAGACATTATTATTAATCATAAATCCATTTTCTAGTGGCTTAATATTTTTTACAGGTTTTTGATACTTAATTGACACCTTGAGTTTATCACATTCATTTTTTAGACAGTCGATAATAGTTTGTGAGTTATTCGAGATGGGAAACATTCTGTTATCATCTTCTGTTTTTAATTCTACTCCCCTTTGTTTAAACCATTCAACAGTATCTTTTGTATAAAAGTGATTGAATGCTTTTTTTAAAAATCCGCCACCTCTAGGATAGTTTTTGGCTAGTTCTGAAATGCTAAAACAAGCATTGGTAACATTACATCTTCCCCCTCCTGAAATCTTTACTTTGCTCAAAGCTTTATTGGATTTCTCAAAGAGAATAACTTCTGAATTAGAATCAGACGATTGTGCTGTTATGGCCGCCATAAAACCTGCTGCACCTCCTCCTATTACTGCTATTCTCATATCAGTTCAAATATAAAAAGAAAATGACGAGTCTTGGTCGTCATTTTTAAACCGAATATCTAGTGAGAATTAAATTTTTCTCATTCTTAGACTCTCAGGAGTTACTTCCAAATACTCATCTTCAGCAATGTATTCCATAGCTTCTTCTAAAGAAAATTGTGTCTTAGGAGCTATCTTCATCGCCTCGTCAGAACCAGATTTTCTCATATTGGTTAATTGTTTTCCCTTAACTAGATTAACTTCTAAATCGTTATCTCTTGAGTGTTCTCCAATTACTTGGCCTTTATAAATAATATCGGCTTGTCCTACAAAAAAGCGTCCTCTATCTTGAAGTCTATTTAAAGCAAATGGTGTAGCTGGTCCTTGTTCAGATGAAATAAGAGAACCTTTCAATCGAGAAGGAATATTTCCTTTAAGAGCTTTAAATTCTCTAAATCTATGTGTCATAACTGCTTGACCAGAAGTCGAAGTCAACATATTATTTCTCAATCCAATGAGTCCACGAGAAGGAATGTCAAATTCTAAATGTTGCAAATCGCCTTTAGGCTCCATCACTAGTAAATCACCTTTTCTCATTGTAACTAATTCTATAGTCTTGCCTGAAAATTCTTCAGGAACGTCAATGACTAAAGTTTCGTATGGCTCACATTTAACACCATCAATTTCTTTAACTATAACTTGCGGTTTTCCAACTTGTAATTCATAACCTTCACGACGCATTGTTTCTATAAGTACAGATAAATGAAGAATTCCTCTACCAAATACATTGAATTTATCTTCAGTATCAGTTGGGTCAACTCTTAATGCTAAGTTTTTCTCTGTTTCTTTATATAGTCTATCCCTAAGATGTCTTGAGGTAACAAACTTACCTTCTTTACCAAAAAACGGTGAGTTATTGATAGTAAATAACATACTCATTGTTGGCTCGTCAACTTCAATTCGTGTTAATGCCTCAGGATTTTTTAAATCTGAAAGCGTGTCACCTATTTCAAAATCGTCAAGACCAATAATGGCACATAAGTCTCCGCTACGCACTTTATCTACTTGTTCTTTACCCAAACCCTTAAAAACAAATAACTCTTTAACACGGACTTTCTTTTGTGCGCCATCTTTTAAAAGCATATAGTCTTTGCCCGTCATCAAATCTCCTCTAAAGACTCTGCCAATAGCTATTCTACCCTTAAATGATGAATAGTCTAGAGATGTGATTTGCATTTGAGTACTTCCTTCATTATAGGGTGCTTCTGGAATATTTTCTAGAATAGCATCCATAAGAGGAATTATGTTATCATTTTGAAATTTCCAATCCGTATTCATCCAACCCATTTTGGAAGAACCGTAGATAGTAGCAAAATCCAGTTGTTCTTCACTAGCATCTAAATTGAACATCAAATCAAAAACTGCTTCTTGAACAATGTCTGGAGTACAGTTTTCTTTATCTACCTTATTAACTATAACAATAGGTTTTAGTCCAAGCTCAATGGCTTTGCCCAAAACAAAACGTGTTTGTGGCATTGGACCTTCAAAGGCGTCAACAAGTAAAAGAACACCGTCGGCCATCTTTAGAACACGTTCAACCTCTCCTCCGAAGTCGGCGTGTCCCGGTGTATCAATGATGTTAATTTTTACATCATTATACATGACAGATACGTTTTTAGAAAGTATAGTGATGCCTCTTTCTCTCTCCAAATCGTTATTGTCCAGTATAAGTTCGTCAGTTTCTTTTCTACTGTCTAAAGTATCACACTCTTGGATTATTTTATCTACTAAAGTGGTTTTGCCGTGATCAACGTGTGCTATGATAGCAATGTTGCGAATGGATTGTGTCATTTATTTAGAATCTCTATTTACTCTAAGTTCTCTACCATCTATGTAAATACCTTTAAAGCTATTGGCTAAATTTTTAGAATGGCGACTATCTACCTCAAAAAAGCTACATTTTTTTTGTAAATCAACATCGCCTACATAAGATTTGCGAATTTTTGCTGTTTCCGAAATAAAATCTACTAAATCAGATTTACTTACGCCATCTAATTTACCTACATTAATGAAGAATCGAATGCCTTTATTATTGGATTTTTTACTCTTTTTATCGGCTTTGTTGTTTCTTTTGAAATCTGACATAGAACGGTCTCTTTTATCTGATTTTCTATCACGACCTTTACTTCTTCTGTCAGAATCTCCTTTAGAAGAACGCTTTGAGGCTCTTTCACTTTCATTTAAGTCTTTGCCCTTTTTATTGTAGTTCAAGGCATCTATTTCCTTAGAAACTAATTTTTCTACAAGTTCTTCATAATTTAAAGCACCCAAAAGCATTTGAATATCAGTTAATAATTTACCGTTTAAATCTTTTCTAATAGGAGAATTTAAAAGATTGGTGGCCCACTTGCTAAGACGTATGTTAAGTATGTCCTCAACACTTGGGATACTTATTTTATCAATTTTTAATTTCAGAGCTTTTTCAAGCCCATCTAATTTTCTCATATCCCTATTTGTAAGGATAGATAATGAAATACCTTTCTTACCTGCTCTAGCTGTACGACCACTTCTGTGAGTATAATAAGATGGGTCGTCTGGAAGAGCATAATGTATGACGTGTGTCAAATCATTTACATCTATTCCTCTTGCAGCGACATCAGTTGCAACCAAAACTTGTAAAGTATGGTTTTTAAATCGCTTCATAACTCTATCTCTTTGGGCTTGGGATAAATCACCGTGAAGTGCTTCTGATTGATAGCCACTCTTATTCAAGTCATCTGCAAGTTGTTGGGTTTTAATTCTAGTACGACAAAATATAACGCCTCTAAATCCTTCTTCTACATCCAAAACTCTTTTTAAACCTTCAAATTTGTCTGAAGACTTAACTACAGCATATTGATGTTCTATATTTTCGTTCAGTTGATTGCCTGTAGAAACTTTAACTTCTAAGGGCTTTGACATATAGTTTTTAACAATATTTCTTATTTCTTTTGGCATAGTCGCTGAAAACAACCAAGTGTTTTTAGCATCACCAGTATATGAAAGAATATCATCTAAATCCTCTTTGAAACCCATGTTTAACATTTCGTCTGCTTCATCTAAAACAACAAACCTTATTGTAGATAAATCCAGTACTTTTCTCCTCATTAAGTCTAATAAACGACCAGGAGTAGCAATAACAATTTGTGGAGTTCTTCTCTTAATGTCCTTCATCTGAACAACAATAGAAGCACCACCATAGACAGATTGTATTTGAATGTTTGGTAAATACTTAGCAAAGATTTCTAGTTGACCAGCAATTTGTTGCCCTAATTCTCTAGTTGGAGCAAGAATCAATGATTGAGTAGTTTTTTGCTCTGAATTTATCCAATCTAATAGAGGTAAACCGAAAGCAGCAGTTTTTCCTGTACCTGTTTGAGCCAAGCCTATAAAGTCTTGAGGCTTTTCATTTAAAAGAGGAATGGATTGTTCTTGTATGGGAGATGGATTTTCGAAACCGAGTTCAGGAAGAACTTTTAAAAGTGGTTTGGAAAGTCCTAATTCAGAGAAACTTTTCAAATTATAATAGCTTGATTAAATATTTTGCAAAAGTACTCTTTTTAATCTCTTAGGTACTATAAAAGTATAAAACAAAAAAAGCCTCTTCAATAGAAGAGGCTTTCTAGATAGTATAATCTAAAAAACTATGCTTTCTTTAAGAAAGGAAGACCAGTTTTTGGATTTTCAACTACTTTTTTACCTGCAGGAACTGCATCTAAACCAGTACTACGCTCGTCTTTTGAGAAATAATAAATAGTTTGAACTCTTCCAGTTGATTTTAAAGTTACGTCTTTTGAGTTAAGGTAATAAGTTGTTCCTTTACTATTAGTATGCGAAAATGCCATAATTAAAGTTTTTAAATTAAAAATTTGTTTTTCATTTGAGGTTCAATTTATAAAAAAATTGATTCTACTAGATGTTTTTATATCTTTTTTAAAGAAATAATTATTGACAATTTAAAATTTAATTCATCGACTATTTTTAAAATCTTTATTTTAAAATTTTACTAATCATTATTTCGACATTCTTGATTTACTAGATAAGAAACCAAATTTCAAATGATTGTTTCAAATGTAATCACTATTATTATTTTGTAAATAACTGATTGTCAGTATATTATAATTTAAAAGTGTAATTTTTACAATTAGAGAAAACTTTATCTTAAAAATTGAATTAAAATCTAAAAAACTTTGCAAACAAGTCTTATCAAAAACTCTAGTTATTGCACTAGATAAAGACTAAGAAATTACTCAAATAAAAAAGTTATCAACAGAGAAAATACGATTTACTCCAATTATTTTACACTAAAAATAACTTAAAAGTAGTAGTTGAGAGCTTATATAATTAAGACTTCCTTGTAAAGACCAATGATTTTTCAGTCGAAAAATCCTCATTAAAAACATAACCATCACTATCAAATGCTCTTAAATCATTAGGGTTTTTGATTTTATTCTCTAAAACGTAGCGACTCATCAAACCTCTAGCCTTTTTAGCATAAAAACTTATAATCTTGTACTGACCATTTTTCCAATCTTTAAATACAGGTGTAATAATTTTTGAATTTAGTGATTTCATATCTATTGATTTTGAATACTCATTGGATGCAAGATTTAGTAAAAATTGAGAGTTAGTGCTTTCTAAATTAATATTCAGTTCAGAAGTAATATGATTAGACCAAAAATCATAAAGTGAAGTTGAATTGTTAATGCTAATCTTTGTGCCCATCTCAAGTCTATAAGCTTGAATTAAATCCAATGGCTTAAGTATGCCATATAAGCCTGATAGTATTTTAAAATGAGTTTGGGCATACTCTATAGCTTTAGTTGATAAAGTTGTAGCGTCTAAGCCTTTATATACGTCTCCAGTAAAAGCAAAAATAGCTTGCTTAGCATTTTCAGGCTTAAATGGCGTGTTATAATCTTGATACCGATTAGCATTTAAAAGCCCCAGATCTTTACTGACATTCATCAATTTAGATAAATCTTTTGGAGAATAATCTTTCAATACATTAACTATCTTTTGACTTTCTTCAAGAAATAGAGGTAAACTAAATTCAGAAACAGGAGCTTTATTATCAAAATCTAGTGATTTTGCAGGAGAAACAATACTAATCATATATTTACACTTGTTTTTTAAAATACAAACGATTTCATTTGCAGGCTAAAATTAGACAATTTTGAGAAACTTTACACAAAAGTATAGCTTATTGACAATGCACCTAATAGTAGTTCTTTTAGGATTGACAGGTGTTCTAGGAAAGCTAATAGATACAGGTTCAACAGTACTAGTTTGGTATCGTATGCTTATTGCGTTTTTATTTTTGGGTGTATATATATATATTAAATCAAACTCATTAAGAGTTTCAAAAAAGCATTTCATTCAAATAATTGTTATTGGTTGTATTGTTGCAGCTCATTGGTTATTATTTTTTGAAAGTATAAAAGTTTCCAATGTTTCTGTAGCTGTGGTTTGTATGGGTACCTCTTCCCTATTCTCTTCTATTTTAGAGCCACTAATAATTAAAAGAAAAATATATCTGAGGGAGATTATATTAGCTATTTTAGTACTTATTGCAATAGGAATTGCTATGAATGCTGACTTCTCTTATGTGAAAGGATATGTATATGGCATTACTGCAGCATTTTTAGCTACTTTATTTACAATTTTAAATGCTCTGTACGTAGATAAGATAGAGTCCGAAAAAATTACTTCTATTGAAATGCTAGGTGGTTTTCTTTTTGTCTGTGTATATATGTTATTTTCTAATTCATTTTCTTTAGCCGATTTAGTTATAAGTTGGAATGATATAATTTACCTAATTATATTAGGAGGCATATGTACCAGCTTTGCCTTTGTAGTTAGTGTAGAAGTTATGAAATTCTTATCTCCGTATAATGTAATAATGGCTGTCAATCTTGAGCCTGTATATAGTATATTACTAGCATTGGTGTTATTTGGCGAATCCGAGAGTATGAATTTTTCTTTTTATCTAGGTGCAGTTTTGATTATTGGTACAGTCTGTTTAGATGGTTATTTAAAGAAACAAGAAGATAAAAAATCTATAAAATAGAAATTAGTAATATTCGTTATAACTCTATATTTTTGAACCTCAATTTTATAATACTATGAGAAAATACTTGTTTTATACGCTTTTGTTTTTAGTTGTCATTTGTAATAATTCTTTTTCACAAGAGAACTATAGGTTTGAAGGTCAAGTTAAAGGTCTACAAGATTCAACTTGTATGTTGGCTTATTATTATGGCGATAAACAATTTGCAAAAGATACTGCTGAAATAGACCAAGAAGGTCGCTTTGTTTTTAGTGGTGATGATACATTAGATCATGGTATGTATATGGTAGTGTTACCAGATGGAAATTATTTTGAAATGGTAGTGACGGAAGATCGCTTTTCGTTTACTACATCTCTGGACAATTTGATTGGAGATATGAAATTTACTAATTCCTACGAAAATGAAAAGTTTTACGGATACATGCAGTTTATCTCCGAAAAGCAAAAAGCCCTAAAAGAGCTACAAGCCAAAAAAGAAAATGTTAGCGAAAAAGAAGCTAAAAATATTGATATACAGATTGAAGAAATGGGCAAAGTTGTAATGGATTTTCAAACTAATTTCACGTCTAATAACCCTAATATCTTATTCAGTAAAATATTAAATGCCAGTAAAGATGTTGAAATGTCGAAATTCCCATTATTAGCTGATGGCACTGACGATAAAGATTTACAGTTTAAATATTATAAATCTCACTTTTTTGACACTTTTGATTTTTCTGATGACAGATTACTAAGAACCCCTATATTTCATAGTAAAATAAATACCTATTTAGAAAACTTAACAGCTAAAACACCAGATTCTATCATTGTTTCTTGTGACTACCTTATTGAAAAATCAAGAGTAAATCCAGACGTCTTTAGATATGTTGTTTCATATCTAACTTCCACATACGAACGTTCTAAAATAATGGGGCTAGAAAAAGTTTTCGTCCATCTTGTAAACAAGTATTACAAAACCAATGAGGTAACTTGGGTTGATGAAGCTCAAATGTTTAAAATTATTGATAGAGCTGAAACTATAGAGCCTCTGATGATTGGCTCGAAAGCTCCAAATTTAGTGCTTAGAGACTCCTCAGATGTTATCCATAATATGTATGACATCAATAGAGATTTAACTATGATTATTTTCTATGACCCTGATTGTGGACATTGTAAAAAAGAAATACCTGTTATTAAGCAAAATTATGACAAATGGTTAAATGACGGAATAAGTATAGAAGTCATAGCAGTAAGTGTAGAGTTAGACCGAGAAAAATGGGTTGATTTTATTAACACATACGACATCGGCGATTGGACAAATGTTGCCGAATTTAAAACCTTTGTTGATGGTGAATTCAATAGACAAAACGACCCTTATGTTACACCCTTTCCTTATATCAAACAATTGTATGATATAAACGGAACGCCAAAAGTATATCTATTAGATAAAGATAAAAATATTTTGGTTAATGCTATAAAAGGAAATATTGGAGTAGAACAATTGTCAGAAGTTGTTCTTAAAGAGACAAAAAAATAACAGATTTGTTATATCAATAATTAAAATTAATTGGAAATTAGAAAAAAAGGGAAACAGAGAAATGTTTGTCTTTTTTTATCTAAAGAATACATCAGTAGCACCACCAGAATACCTCATATAATCCGAGTCTTTAAAATCAAGCCTAAATGAGTATAATAAATTATGCACTTCTTTTCTTAATACACCTTGGCCTTTTCCGTGTATGATTACCAATTTATGAACTTTAGCTTTTAATGCTTTATGAATGATATTTTCACACTTATCCAATTGATAGTTGACTATATCATAATTACTCATATGATAAAAATTGTCAAGCAAATTTTCAATATGAATATCTATTTCCCAAACTAATGGTGTTTTGGATTTGAAAATTAAATCTTTTTGCACTTTTTTAGTTAACTTTTTAAAACCATCTGGAACATAGGTTTTTTTCAATCTTTTCTCTAGGTCTTCATTAACTTTAATAATAGCATTTATTGAATGTTTTTCTTCAAAACCTTCATTAGTTAATATTATGTATGAATTACTTAAAATTGAAATGACCTTACCCCCTCCTTCAGAGTCCAAAAACTTTATCTTATCCCCTATTCTTATTTTATTGTCCATAATGTAAGGGGTAAAAAGTCAGTTTGTTTTGTAATAACTTAAATGCTGGCATAGGTACCTTAATAAAGCTCAATATTTTTAGTGTTTTGTCTAAAAACTTTTTGTCTGTTTTTATATTTCTCAAATTGATATCTAAACTAGCGTAAAATTCTCTATGCGTTCCTTCTTCATTAGGGTTGCCATTATACATACCACCAGCACCATATCCAATAGCCACATTCAACCAATCTGGCAATGATGTTTTTTTAAAAGCATTAATATTAAACGATAACCAATAGACTTGACCGTTATAATCTTTTAATGACTGTTGAAGAAAATTTGAACCTAATAAATCTGGCCTGTATTTGGCGTATTCACTAGGTTTGAAAGAATACTTCATTTGTATCCTTTGTTCTTTCCACAGAAGCTCTTGACCAATAAATACAAAAGTACCACTTGTATTTGCAATTAAATCTCCCCAAGAAGCTCCCCACTCTTCCGAAAAGCCATCTAAAGTTTCAATGGTTGTTAGAAAAAATGCTCCATATAAACCACCATACCATAATGCTTTTTTTTCACTTACACCACCCCACTCCATTAGTTCTTTTCCTAACATACCAACTTGATAAGCAGTTGTGGCATGCCCTACTTTATCCATTTGTAACCAATTGGAATTATCATTTAACCAATGAAAACTGCTCTTAGGATAGTCCTTATACCATAAGTAGTTAAGAGCATACATTGTAGTAGAATACAGAACTATTTCAGTCCCAAGGGCAATATGGAATGCTCTAGTACTATCAGCTTTTTGTGCAAAACTGATTTGACTCAATAAACATATACAAACTACCAAGCTCCTCATTGTGCAAATATAGTTAGTACCTTTTTGAAATCTTACTATTTGATTTGAATTCTTTATATATCTTTGCTTAAGCAAAAAAAATAAGCAATGATTGAAGCTAATAATCCTAATTTAAAAACTTGGTTAGAGGTAACACAAAGTAGTGACTTCCCAATACAAAATATCCCTTTCGGAATAGCATTTATTGATAATAGTAAATTCGGAGTAAGCCGAATTGGTGATACAGTAATAAACCTATCAAAACTTTATGAACTAGGGGCATTTGATGGTATCCTTTCTGAAAACTATTTTGACAAAGATTTTTTAAACAATTTTCTTAAAAAGAAAAAATCAGATTGGCGTTCTGTTAGGAATAGAATATCTGAAATTTTTACTGATGAGAATAATAAAGATAAATATACTTCTGCTTTATATGACTTGCAAGATGTAGAAATGTGTATGCCTGTAAAAGTCGGAGATTATACAGACTTTTATTCTTCTCGCCAACATGCTTATAATGTAGGTTGTATGTTTAGAGACCCTGACAATGCCTTATTACCAAATTGGCTACATATACCTGTTGGTTATCATGGTCGTGCATCGTCTATAATACTTTCTGGCACAGATATTTTCAGACCTAAAGGTCAACAATTACCTCTAGACGCAAAGGCACCTGTTTTCGGGCCTTGTAAATTACTTGATTTTGAATTAGAAATGGCGTTCATTACTGGAGAAGGAAAACCTTTGGGTGATTCTATTTCAATTGATGAAGCTGAAGATTATATTTTCGGAATGGTTATTTTCAACGATTGGTCTGCAAGAGATATTCAGAAATGGGAATACGTGCCATTAGGGCCATTTTTAGCTAAAAACTTCGCATCCTCTATTTCGCCTTGGATTATTACTTTAGACGCATTAGAACCGTTTAGATGTAAAGGTGAAGAACAAGTACCTGAAGTTCTAACGTATCTAAAGTATACAGGAAATAAAAATATTGATATCAATTTAGAAGTTCAGATTGAGTCCGCTAACTTTTCTGCACATACTGTCTCAAAATCCAACTACAAATACATGTACTGGAATTTGAATCAGCAATTAGCCCATCATACCGTAAATGGCTGTGACATTCACGCTGGTGATATGATGGCTTCAGGAACTATTTCTGGAAATGATGAAAGTGCCTATGGCTCTATGTTAGAACTTTCTTGGAAAGGCACAAAGCCTTTATCAATGCCTGATGGCAGCGAACGTAAATTCATCAACGATGGTGACACCGTTATTATGAAAGCACATAGTGCTAAAGACAATGTTAGAATTGGATTTGGAGAAGTTAGAACAAAAGTACTCCCCACTAAATAGTTTTCACTTTGCAGTCTATTAATCTTGACATAGAAAGAAAAGAAATTCTCAATAGATATAGAGGTTTACTTAGAGATTGTAGAGACAAAACTAATAAGGAAGATAAAAAACGTATTCGTAAAGCTTTTAACATTGCTGTTGAGGCTCATAAAGATATGCGTCGTAAATCTGGTGAGCCCTACATTTATCACCCTATTGATGTAGCGAGAATAGCTGCTAAAGACATTGGGTTAGGTACCACATCTATTATTTGTGCTTTATTACACGATGTTGTTGAAGATACCGATTACACCTTAGAAGATATTGAACGTATTTTTGACTCTAAAGTAGCAAGAATTATAGACGGATTAACTAAAATTTCTGATGTATATGATCAAAACGTATCTATGCAAGCTGAAAATTTTAGAAAGATGCTTCTCACCCTTTCTGACGATGTTCGAGTTATTCTCATAAAGCTAGCTGACAGATTGCATAATATGCGTACACTAGCTTCTATGCCTAAGCATAAACAGCTAAAGATTGCTTCAGAAACATTGTACCTCTATGCCCCTCTTGCTCACAGACTAGGACTTTATGCAATCAAAACAGAACTTGAAGATTTAGGCTTGAAATATACCAAATCTGAGATTTACAAGGCTATTTCTGAGAAATTAGCAGAAAGCAAACGTTCAAGAGTACGTTATATCAACAAATTCACTGTTCCTCTAAAAGAAGAATTAAATAAACAAGAATTTAATTACAACATCAAAGGACGTCCAAAGTCCATTTTTTCTATTCGAAATAAAATGTTGAAACAAGGAGTAGAATTTGAAGAAGTATTTGACAAATTTGCTATTCGAATTATCGTTCGAGCTAAACCAGAAGATGAAAAAGCTTTTTGTTGGAGAGTTTACTCTATTGTCACAGATTTTTATAAGCCCAATCCAGATAGATTAAGAGATTGGATTTCAACCCCAAAAGCTAATGGATACGAAGCTTTGCACACTACTGTAATGGGACCTAATGGAAAGTGGGTAGAAGTACAAATTCGAACTGAAAGAATGGACGATATTGCTGAAAAAGGTTTTGCTGCTCATTGGAAATACAAAGATTTGTCTTCGAAAGAATCAAATCTTGATAATTGGATTAATAGAATAAGAGAGTTATTAGAAAATCCAGATTCCAATGCTATAGATTTTGTGGATAATTTTAAAATGAATCTTTTTTCTGAAGAAATATTCATTTTCACTCCAAATGGCGACTTAAAAACATTACCTAAAGATGCTACACCACTTGACTTTGCATATGAAATACATACAGAAGTTGGTAGCCATTGTCTTGGTGCTAAAGTCAATGGTAAATTAGTACCATTTTCTCACATACTAAAAAGTGGAGACCAAGTAGAGATCATAACATCTAACAAACAATCACCAAGGGAAGATTGGCTGAGTTTTGTAAAAACCTCTAGAGCAAAGTCAAAAATCAAAAACGCTTTAAAAGAAGAAAAAAAGAAAATAGGACAAGAAGGAAAAGCATTATTATTGAGGAAATTAAGGCATATAAAAATTAACTTTAATAATAATACCGAAAATGAAATGTTGAAGTTTTTTAACCTTAAAAATAGCTTAGATATGTACTATCTTTTTGGTGTAGGCAAACTTAATAACAAGCATATTCGTTCTTATGTAAATACCAAAAATCAAGGTTGGTATGGTTTGCTAAAAAGTAAAATTTCGAAGAAAGAACAAAAAAATATTGGTAACAGTGAAACAGTTAAACGTGCCAATAGTCAACCTGCTATACTTTTTGGTAATGATAAACAAATTCTAGATTATAAACTTGCTAAATGTTGTTCTTCTATTGGTGGTGATGAGATATTTGGGTTTACAACCATTAATGAAGGAATAAAGGTTCATAATGTTAATTGTCCTAATGCTATTCAGCTACAATCTAGATATGCTTACAGAATCTTAAAAGCTAAATGGGCTACTATTGAAAATTTAGAATACTCTGCTGTTTTAAATATCAACGGTTTTGATCAAATTGGATTAGTCAACAAAATCACTAAGCTTATTTCCAACGAAATGAATGTGAATATTTCGTCAATTAATATCAAATCAAACAACGGTATTTTTGATGGTAGAATTTCTGTAATCGTAATTAATAAAGTCCACCTTGAAAATCTTATTAACAAATTAGAGAGCATTGAAGGTGTTGAGTCGGTAGTACGTCTTTAAAAAGTGTTGAAAAATTAGTCCTCTTTATTTTTAAAAAAAAGTTATTTTTACTCTTTACAATATTACTTATGTCTAAAATTGAATCGACTTCATCAGTTATAGAAATTTTCACTCAATATCTTGAGACAAATGGTCAGCGTAAAACTCCAGAGCGATTTGCTATTTTACAAGAAATTTATGATCATGATGGTCATTTTGATATAGAAACTTTATATATCAAAATGAAAAATAAAAAATATAGAGTCAGTAGAGCTACTCTATATAACACTATTGAACTATTAATTGATAGCAAATTAGTCAGAAAACATCAATTTGGAAAAAATCAATCACAGTACGAAAAATCGCTTGTTAGTGGACGTCATGATCATTTGATATGTTTAAAGACTAACAAAGTACTTGAGTTTTGTGATCCAAGAATTCAAAATATTATAAATACCGTTGAGGAAGTTTTTAATTTTAAAGTAAATTATCACTCACTAAATTTATATGGAGAATTTAAAGACAAAAGTAGTCAATCAAAAAAAACTTAAATGTCAGTAGATGTATTACTAGGCCTACAATGGGGCGATGAAGGAAAAGGTAAAATTGTTGATGTACTTACACAAGACTATGACATTATTGCTCGTTTTCAGGGAGGTCCTAACGCTGGTCACACCCTTGAGTTTGATGGTATAAAACATGTATTACATACTATACCATCAGGCATATTTCATAAAAACGCTATCAACATCGTTGGTAATGGGGTGGTTATAGACCCTATTATCTTCAAAAAGGAAATCGATGCACTCAATATGATGGAAGTAGATTTAACTAAAAAATTACTACTTTCAAAAAAAGCCCATCTTATACTCCCTACTCACAAAATATTAGATGCTGCTTCTGAAAAAGCGAAAGGTAAAAGTAAAATAGGCTCTACTCTAAAAGGAATAGGACCTACTTATATGGACAAAACAGGCAGAAATGGTTTAAGAGTAGGTGATATTAGTTCATCAGAGTTTAAGAATCGTTATAATAAACTTGTAGCTAAGCATAGTAGAATGTTGGATAATGATTTTATGGATTTTGACTTAGATAGTTTAGAGAAAGAATGGTTTGAAGGCATAGAAGTATTAAAGTCGTTTACCCACATTGATAGCGAACACTATTTGCATCAAGCACAAAAAGAAAGTAAAAAGATATTAGCTGAAGGTGCACAAGGCACTTTATTGGATATTGATTTTGGTTCATATCCTTTTGTAACCTCTTCTAATACCATTTCAGCTGGTGCTTGTACAGGCTTAGGAATAGCACCAAATAAGATAGGTGATGTCTTTGGAATTTTCAAAGCCTATTGTACAAGAGTTGGTAGTGGACCCTTCCCTACTGAATTGTTTGATGAAGTAGGTGAATTTATCGGAAAAGTAGGTAATGAATTTGGTGCAACTACTGGAAGAAAAAGACGTTGCGGCTGGATAGATATACCCGCTCTTAAATACGCTATTGCTATTAATGGCGTTACTAAGTTAATGATGATGAAAGCAGACGTACTTAGTAATTTGGAAAATATTCATGTGTGTACCCACTATAAATATAATGGTGAATTAATTGATTATTTACCATTTGATGCTAGTGAAGACACTATTGAGCCTGTTTATAAAGAATTAGCCGCTTGGAAAGACGATTTAACTCAATTGTCTTCCATTGACGATGCTCCATCTCAATTGATAGACTATATCGATTTTCTTGAAGAAGAATTAGAAACACCAATTGTAGTGGTTTCGGTAGGCCCTGATAGAACCCAAACTCTTAACAGATAAGCATTTGATTTTACTTAGAAATATGGCATTAATGATAGTATTCATTAATGTGATATATGCTCAGGAAAAAAGTCAATTAGAAATTATTAACGCCAATTACACCTACTTTAACCAGAGTAAGTACCCTGATATTCGAAGATTAGTCGGTGATGTTAGTTTTATGCACGAAGGTGCTATAATGAATTGCGATAGTGCTTGGCATTATTTTAAGGAAAATCGTTTCGAAGCCTATAGCAATATTCATATCAATAAAGGAGATAGCATCCATTTATATGGAGAAAAACTCGATTATAACGGCTCTATCCACAAAGCTATAGTCCAACGCAATATTGTATTGAAGGATAGAGATATGCAATTAAAAACAGAAGAATTGCATTATTTTTTAAAAACAAACATTGCTTCCTATTATTCAGTAGCAATAATCACTAATAAAGAAAATGTTTTAAAAAGCCTAAAAGGAGATTATATCTCATCTTCAAAAACTTTAATCTTTAAAAGCGATGTCACTTTAGACAATCCTGAATATTTGATAGAGTGTGACACCTTACACTATAACACAGAATCAGAGATAGCCTTTTTTCATGGACCAACAACCATTACATCGGATAGTAACTTCATTTATTGTGAAGACGGTTGGTATAATACGCTAACCGACAAATCTGAATTTAGTAGTAATGCTTATTTATGGAGTGATAACCAAAAACTTTCTGGAGACATCTTATTTTACGATAGAAAAAATGGCTATGGTAAAGCCTTGAACAACATAGCTATTGAAGATACGGCTAACGATTACACAATATATGGTCATAAAGCTGAATATTTTGAAAAGTTAGACAGTTCAATAATTACTATAGAACCTTTATTAGTGGCTAATTTTGATGACGACACCTTATATCTACATTCTGATACTATTATTGCCAATTTAGACAGCTTACAAAAACAGCAAATCAAAGCCTTTACAGGTGCAAAATTCTACAGTAAAAATTTACAAGGTAAATGCCAAGTCTTATTTTACTTTATGAGAGACTCAACCATTCAAATGTATAACGAACCCATGCTTTGGTCGGACAATTATCAATTAAGCTCAGAGCATGTTATTTTAGAAATTAAAAACAATGCCATTGACAAAATGAATCTATTGCAAAATGCATTTATCATTTCTGAAGATAGCTTGGATTTATACAACCAAATTAAAGGCAGAAATATGATGGGCTTCTTTAAAAGAAATGAACTGCATAAAATTAATGTTAATGGTAATGGACAAGCCGTTTATGTTATCAAAGATGAGGAAGAAAAAATTTCTGGTATTAATACGGTAAGTTGTAGTCAAATGAACATATATGTGGATAAAAAAGAAATACATCGTATATCTTTTCAAAAACAACCTAATGCAACCATATATCCAATAGAAGAATTACCACAAAAATGGAACAGGCTAGAAGGCTTTAAAGAGCGTTATTCGGAACGTATTATTGATAAAGAAGATATTTGGGATTAATCAGCAAATCTTGCCAGCCAACTTTCTGATAATGGCACTTTCCACTTTCTTTCGTATTCACTTTTGGTGCTTACCAAATTATTATACACTACTGTTTGGGGAGTAAGTTGTTTTTTAAACTCTGCTAGAGGTAATACCTGAGTTAATTCATCGTCCAAAAAGGCAATATTCAATCTATTGAAAAAGTCAATATTGTATTTATTAGCGATAGCTTTTATAACTGCTACCGAACTGTCTATAGAACAACCACTTGCCACCTGCTTACTTTCATCAACAAACAAGCAAATGAACCAATCGTGTAACTGAAACGAACAATGTATTACTGAACCATGGGTATTCCAATTATTACATAAATCGGTCAGTTGAATTTCTATATCTGTCTTTTCACTTGAGTTAAAAGGTCTGTCTGATTGATAAATCCATACTCTAGCATCATTGCTAATTTGATTGTAAGGAATATGCATAATTAAAGGTTCTGATTTTGAGCAATTATTTCAGCAATATCCATGACTTGAATCTCTGATTCTTTCTCTTTATTTTTGATTCCATCTGTCATCATAGTATTACAAAATGGACAGCCTGTGGCAATTATATTTGGATTTATTTTTATTGCTTCCTCTGTTCTATTTATATTTATATCTTGATGACCTTTTTCTGGTTCTTTAAACATTTGAGCTCCTCCCGCACCACAACAAAATGATCTTCTCTTCGATCGTTTCATTTCAACTAATTTAAATCCAAGTCTATTAATCAATTTTCTTGGAGCATCATAAACATCATTTCCACGACCTAAATAGCACGGATCATGAAAAGTTATTCGATTATCTATTTTATTTTCTTTAATTGTAAATCTTCCGTTTTTAATAATTTCTTCTATAAATTCAGTATGATGTAAAACTTCATATTTACCTCCTAAGCCTATATATTCATTTTTTAGTGTATTGTAAGAATGTGGACATGTAGTAACAATTCTTTTCACATTGTAATTATTCATTATTTCAATATTCATTAAAGCTTGCATTTGGAATAAAAATTCATTTCCAGCTCTTTTTGCTGCGTCTCCACTTGAGGATTCTTCTGTTCCTAAAACACCGAAATTTACATTAGCTTTGTTTAAAATCTTTACAAAAGCTCGAGTTATTTTTTTTGCTCTTTCATCAAAGCTTCCAGCTGAACCAACCCAAAATAGAATCTCAGGTTCTTTTCCCATAGCAAACCATTCTGACATAGTAATAACTTTCAAGCTCATAATTATTTAAATACTTGTATAGATACTTTTTTATCAATTAAATCTGTAAATTTTCCATTATAACGAGTTGCTCTGACAATATGGTTATCAATCCAATGGTAATTGCCTCCTCTAGGTTTGCCCATAAGCATACCGTGGTATTTAAATCCGTGCATTTTCAACCATATTTCTGTTACTTCTCGGTGTTCTTCAATTCGAGAAGTAAAAAAGGTAATAATGTGTCCTTCATCATACCATTTGTTTAAAGTCACTAAAGCATCTGGATATAGTTCTGCTGTAGCCATTCTTTCAGGCTCTTCATTAGGGATATCTTCACATATAGTGCCATCGATATCAATCATGTAATTCTTTACATGTTCTGGTAAAACAGGACTTATATGTTTTCCATCTACTATTTTGTTCTTTAATTTATTATTATTTTTCATCTTTCCAATTTAAACGGTCTGCTGCTGGAAATTGCCAAGGAGCTCCATTATTCTCAATATTAGTAAATATATTATTTAATTCCACTGGTGCGGCTGATTCTTCCATGACTAGATATCTTCTTAAATCAATTATTATTGAAAGTGGATCTATATTTATTGGGCATGCCTCTGTACATGCATTACACGATGTACATGCCCATAATTCTTCATTAGAAATATAGTCTAATAAAGATTTATTGTCGCTGAACGTTTCCCCTTCTTTATCAATTCCTTTTCCCACTTCTTCTAGCCTATCTCTTACATCCATCATTATCTTACGTGGTGAGAGTAATTTACCTGTTTGATTAGCTGGACATTCTGAAGAACAACGACCACATTCTGTACAACTGTAAGCATTCAGCAATTGAATCCAATTTAAATCTTTAACATCTTTAGCACCAAAACGTTCAGGTGTAGTTTCCTCGCCAACAGCAAAAGGATCAATGTTAGGGTTCAACATTATCTTTACTTCGTTTGTAACTGAAGTCATATTTGATAATCCTCCTTTAGAATTTATGTTAGAAAAATATGTATTAGGAAAAGCTAAAATAATATGAAGATGTTTTGAAATTACTAAGTAATTTAAGAATGCTAAAATACCAACAATATGAAACCACCAGCAAAATCTTTCAATAATAAAAATTGATGATACAGATAAATCAGAAAATATAGGAATTAAGTATTGACTTATTGGAATATTAAATGATACTTCAGCATATTTTGAATATCCAAGAGAAAATAATATGCTATCGCATGCATTCATTGATAAAAAAGCAAACATTAACATAATTTCTACTATTAAAATAATATTTGCATCTGATTTTGGCCAACCTTTCATTTCACTGCTGAGAAACCTTTTGATAGACATAAAATTTCTTCTAAAAAAGAAAACAACACAAGCAATTAAAACCAATAATGCTAATATTTCAAAAGTACCTATTAAAAAACCATAAAAATTTCCTAGAAATGATAAAACTCTATGTGTACCAAATATTCCGTCTATTAATATTTCTATAATTTCAATATTGATTATTATGAAACCTACATATATTAGAAGATGAAAAAAAGCCGCAACAGGACGAACTTTCATTTTAGATTGACCTAATGCTACCTTAGCCATTGTTTTCCACCTTAATATAGGATTATCGCTTCTATCAAGTTCCTTACCTAAATTGATGTTTCTAAGGATTTTTCTAAAGTTTTTAATAAACAAAAGCGTAAATCCAATAAAAACTAATATGAAAATGACTTGTCCTATTGCCATAATCTGAACTTATTCAGTGGTATCTTTTTTAACTTCAAAAGCTGTTCTTCTTCCTCCTAACAAAGAAAATGTTACATATCGCTTAGGATGTTTTTTCATATCCTCAATTAACAAATCAAGTTGCTTGGAAGCACTAGTTAAGTTGTTATACATTTCTTTATCGTTTAGAAGTAAGCCAATAGTTCCCTCACCTTTTTCTATTTTTTGAAGAATTTTATCAAATTCTGCTAAGGATTTATCTAAATTATTGATAGTGCTTTTGACATTTGATTTAGCTAAAGAATCAGAGATAGATTCAAAATTCTTTAAGGTTCTTGCAATCATATCGTTATTGTTATGCAAGTTAGTGGTAATAGACTCAACATTTTGTAGTATTGTAGTTACTCTAATATCATTTTTATAAATTACACTATCTAATTTTACCATTGCTAATTCCATAGTGCTAAAAGTTCTATTAAGACTTCTCAAGCTACTTGATAAACTTTCTCTAGCATCTTTGTCTAATACAGTAGTAATTACTGTCATAACGGAGTCAATTGATGATATAAGCTCTTCGGCTTTATTCTTTAAAGGAAGAACTTGTTTATTCACTTCATCTTTAAGACCGTTTTCTATCTCAGAGAAAAGTGTGTCACCTGGAGAGGCAAACAAATTAGAGTTACCATAAACTAACTGAACAGCTTTAGTGCCCATTATATCGGAATTATATATTTTGGCAACTGTATTTCTAGGAAATCTGATATCATCATTAAGAGTAAATTGAACAATGATGTCTCCTGAATTATTGGGATGAAAATAAATTTCCGTTATATTACCAACCGTCAATCCATTTATTCTCACAGGAGCTGAAGACTCAAGACCATCTATATTTTTGTAAGTGGAATAATACTCATTAGAGTTTCCAAAAGTGTTATTACCCTTCAAGAAACTAATACCCCAAATGAGTAATAAAATAGAGAAAATACCGATAATACCAATCTTTAATTCTGGTTTCATTTTTGTTGTTTTTGAAAATTTATAGCATCAGAAATCCTTATTTTCTTATTGTTTAAAAATGCTATGACAAATGCATCGTTGTAGCCATTTTCAATTGCTATTTTTTGAATTTTTTTAGCTTTTTCTAATTGCATCTCATTGCCAATAGTGTATTTAAACATATTTTTTTCTTTGAAAACATCTACCTTAAAATTCATTATTGATGCAATTTCCTTCTCCTCTAAAGAGGTTTTTATTTGGACTTTAAATATAACATCTTTTTGAGTGGTTTCATTTTTTGGAAATAACTTTGTGGAATCAACTTTTGTTTCGTTTAAAACTGGTGTTACTGCTAGATTAGAAGATGACAATTCTAATTCGTTTTTATAATCTTTTATAGCTCTAAAAATTGCCGATGCCATATAAGATTGTCCAATTTCAGAGTTTAAAAAGTCTTCTTCACTAGGATTTGAAATAAAACCCAATTCCACCAAAACACTAGGCATATTAGTGGCTCGTGTAACCCATAATGGGGTTTGTTTAACTCCCCTATCTGTTCTTTTAACTCTTTCTCTAAATTGTTCTTGAATTTTCTGGGCAATTAAAATACTTTGGTCAAGATAGGTAGTTTGACTCAAAGAAAAAGCAATAATACTTTCTGGTGAATTTGGATCAAAACCGTCGTAATTTTCTTCATAATTATCTTCAAGATAAATTACTGAGTTTTCTTTTTGAGCAACTCTTAAATTAGCTTCTGTATAACGTAAACCCATTACGTGGGAAGAACTTCCTTTGGCTGATGACTTTGTAAAAGAATCGCAATGAATAGAAATAAATAAATCGGCATTGGAATTATTAGCCAAGTCTGTTCTATCTTTTAAAGTTGGGAAAGTGTCTTTGATTCTAGTGTAAATAATTTTCATTTCTGGATACGCTGCTTTTATATATTCACCTAATTTAAGAGTCACATCTAGGGCAATGTGCTTTTCTGTTTTAGCATACCTTCCAGTCCCAGGAGCTCCAGAATCTTTACCCCCATGACCAGCATCTAGCACAATAGTTTGAACAACACTTTTCTGAGCTAAAACACTATCAGCAAAAAAAAGCATTATTAGAGCAAGAAATATAAAATAATAGCGTTTCATAATATCAAGCTTTTTAAATAGTAGAAATGCTTAGTTTTGAATTCAAATATAAGTGTAGTTGAAAAAGCACCTTTACATTTCAAAATCATTCTCAAAAGTAGCATATTTTATGTGCTACTTATTAGTCTCATTATTTGTTTTTTCAACAAGCAATGCACAAGAAATAGAAAGCGATTCTATTGTTCTTAATTCTAATTTAATATCAGATGATAAAATTGATGAACTAGTTATAAGTTCTGCTAAAGATTCTATCGATTATGATATTCAAAACAACAAAGTATTTTTATACAATAACGCTGAAATTAAATACGGAAGTATAACACTTCAAGCCGCATATATTGAACTTGATTCAGATAAAAATATTGTTTTTGCCAAAAGTCTTGTCAATGATAGTACTGGTGAAAATTACGGTTATCCCGTCTTTACTGAAGATGGTAAAAGCTTCACTTCAAAAGAGATAACTTATAATTTCAACACTAAGAAAGGTATAATAAAAGAGGTTCGTACACAAGAAGGAGATAGCTATATACTTGGAGAAAAGGTCAAGAAAAATCAAGATGATGTAGTATTTACTTCTCGTGGCAGGTACACCACTTGTGATGCCGAAACACCACATTTTTCTATCAAAGCAAAAAGAATTAAAACCATACCTAATAAAAAAATTATTACTGGTCCAGCAGTATTAGAATTCGGTGGTGTTCCTACTCCACTTGCCATACCATTTGGCTTTTTTCCAAATCAGAAAAAACAAAGCTCAGGTATCATCTTTCCATTTTATGGAGAATCTTCCAATCAAGGCTTCTTTTTAAGAAATGGCGGCTACTACTTTGCCATTAACGACTACATGGATTTATCTCTTATTGGAGATATATACACTAAAGGATCATGGAATTTAAAAGCTAATTCTAACTATAAAAGAAAATACAGTTATCAAGGAAATGTCAATCTAAGTTACTCAAGCTTAAAAAGTGGCAATACCCTAGTTGGAGACAATACAGATAGGAGAGATTTTTTTATACGTTGGAAACATCAACAAGACCCTAAGGCTAATCTAAATAGACGATTTTCCGCAAATATTAATGCAGGAAGTAGCTCCTATCAGCAAAACAACTCATTTTCAGATAAGGATTATCTCAGCAACACTTTTCAATCTAACTTGTCATATTCAAGAAATTGGAAATCTGCGAATATGTCAATGAACCTTAGGCATAGTCAAAATACGCTTTCTAAACAAGTGAATTTAAGTTTACCCGAGATGAATTTTAACTTAAATCGTTTCTATCCATTAAAACGTTTTAATAAAAGTAATAAGCCTAAATGGTATGATAAATTATATATCAATTATTCTACCAACTTTAAGAATAGTATTTCTATAGTCGATAGTTTACTTTTTCAGCCATCTGCATTAACTAAGTTCAGAAATGGTGTTATGCATAATATTCCTATTTCTACTTCATTCACAGCCCTTAAATACATTAATATATCTCCTTCTTTCAGTTATAGGGAAAGGTGGTATTTCGATAGAACAGAAAAACAATGGCTTAATAACGAACTAAATACCGATACTATAAATGGTTTTTACAGAGCGTTTAATTACTCTTACAGTCTGTCAGCTAGTACAAAGATTTATGGAATTATAAATTTTAATAATAAAAGAGTTAAAGCAATAAGACATATTGCTAATCCCTCAATTTCACTAAGTTTTTCTCCTGATTTTTCATCAGATAATTTTAACTTTTATGACGAAGTTCAAATTGATACTCTTGGTAACTTACAGCAATACTCCTACTATCAAAATGGTATCTACGGAACTCCAGGAAGTCAATCGAATGGTTCATTACGATTTTCGCTAGGCAATATTCTTGAAATGAAAGCACTGTCAAAGGATACCATTAATTCTATAAAAAAGATTAAGTTATTAGAGGGATTAAATATTTCTTCCAGTTATAATTTATTAGCAGATTCTATGCAATTTGCAAACATATATATCAACGGTAGAACTCGATTATTTAATATATTTGATATTACTTTCAACGGTTCATACGACCCTTATCAAATTGTTAATGGCAATAGAGTTAACAAATATTACTTCTCAGAAACATATCTTCCTGCAAGATTAACTAATGCTAATGCTAGTTTAAATTTTAGATTAAACGGAGGAGCAAAAAATGAAGAAAATAATATATCTCACTGGTTAGATTATGTAGACTTTAATATTCCTTGGAATTTGAGTGTAAATTATACAATGAGCTACAACAAGCAATCCATAACTCAAAAGTTGAACCAATCGTTAAACTTTTCAGGTGATTTAAAATTGACTGAAAAATGGAAAATTGGCTTTAACTCTGGTTATGACTTTGATGCCAAAGATTTGAGTTATACCTCTTTAAATATATATAGAGATTTACATTGTTGGGAAATGTTAGTAAAATGGATTCCATTTGGATACAGACAAAGCTATAATTTTACCATAAGAGTTAAAGCTTCCGTTTTGCAAGATTTAAAATGGGAAAAGAAGAAGGATTGGTATGACTATCAGTAAGCTATCCAATTTTCTATTAGCTTCCCTCCTTGTGGTGTTAATATGGACTCTGGATGGAATTGTAGCCCTTTAACGTCAAATTGCTGATGTGACAATGCCATTATTATAGCATCGCTTTCGGCTGTTATTTTTATTGAATCTGAAATACTTTTTTTATCCACATGCCATGAATGATAATGACCTACTTCTATTGGTTCTTTTAATCCTCTAAAAATGTAATCCGATTTGTCATAATTCGTCAATACCGACTTAACCCCATGCCTAACCTTATTCATTTTTAACAACTTACAGCCAAAAACCTCTCCTATTGCTTGATGCCCTAAGCATATGCCTAAAATGCTTTTTTTAGAAGCAAAAATTTCTATTAGTGGCTTAAGCAATGAACTCTCGGAAGGTAAGCCCGGACCTGGAGATAATACAATTTTATCGTATTGATTTACTTTATCAAAATCAATTTTATCGTTTCTAACCACATCAACTACAGATACTTTATCTTGTAATAAATGAAACAAGTTAAAAGTAAATGAATCGTAATTATCAACTAATAAAACCTTCATTAAGTAATGGATTAACGTTTAGATATTTTTAATAACGTTGATTTATAGGTTTTAGCAATTTTACTCCAAGAAAATTGTTCTACAACACGGCTAGTGTTTTTACTATACAATTTTATATCATTTAGTATTGTTATCACCGCCTGTGATATCACTTGAGGAGTATTAATTATATGAAAGCCAGCCTGTTCAGTTTCTAATACCTCCCAAGGAGTATGTTTTGACGCAATTACTGGCGTGTTTTGATATAAAGCTTCGGCAGCTACCAAACCAAAATTTTCAGTGTGAGATGGCATTACTAAGCATTGTGCATGTTTTAAAAAACAATTCTTATTATCTGAATCTAATTGACCAACAAATTCAATGTTATCTTGAATTTTCAACTCTTGCGAAAGGTCTATGAGTTTATCTAGTTCTCCCTCATCCATACCTGCAATAAATAATTTTAAATTAGAATGAACTTTTAAAATATGTGGCATTGCTTTCAGCATTATATCATAACCTTTGACTTTATGAAGCCTTCCTAAACATGCAATGTAAAAACTGTTTTGCCATTTTTTATTACACTCGCTTTTAATTTCACTTTCTTCAAAGCTTACACCATCACTAACTAATTCAATATTAGCTTTTGGAAAAAAATGTTGAATATCTCCAATCTCTTTTTCTGAAGTAGCATGCCAAAAAATACGTTTATGAAATGGCTTAATTAATAATTTGATCCAAAGCTTTTTCATAAACCCTCTTTGCTTAAACGACCAAGGAGTCAAACTCCCTCTTGGAGATAGAAAAACAACCTTATTTTGAAGATAAGAATGAAATAAGGCAAAAGGAGTACTTAATGAATATATAGACTGAATATGAACAACGTCAGCATCTTTAATGTCTTTTGCTAATCCTAGAATCATTTTAAATGAAAAAAATGGCAACAAACATTTATTGTAGTATTTGACATTAAAGCCAGATTGAGAAGTAAAAACATTAGTCACAACATCTAGCTTTCCTTTACCATTAAGATTTGTTGTTATAACATCTACTATGACTCCATTCTCAGCTACTTTTTGACACAAATGATAAGCAGCAAAAACAGGTCCACCATAAATATATGCGGGGTAAAAATATGGGATTACAACAACTAATTTCATTTAAAAAGAATGTTTTGCAAAGTACAATTAATTAAAAAGAACTATTTTCTAAAAATTATCAATTTGTTTCAGTTTTAAAATTTTTGATAACGCCAAATTTAATTGCTTAGAATAAAGGTTAAAATTCCAATATCCATGCATCAAAGAATAGGCATTTTTGGTTAGGACTTGATGTTGCTCTTTATTTTTACATAATATTTGCATTTTATTTGCCAAATCACCCTTCTTTGAGGCATCAAAAATTAATCCTGTATCCTTGTCTTGAATTAAATCGTAGTTAGCACCTATACCAAGATTGGATAAAACTGCTAATGATGCGGACATAGCCTCATTGATAACTAAGCCCCAATTTTCATTATTAGAAGCTAATACAAAAACGTGAGCTAATTCAAATTCTCGTTTTAAATCTATTTCAGTCAATCGACCTTTAAATAAAACATTAGTGTATTTAGAATAGTTTTCATAAATACTAGTGTATCTTGGTCCATCACCAACAAGAATTAATTGTACGGATATGTCTTTTTCAAACTTCATTAAAAACTCCTCAATGATAACTTCTATCTGCTTCAATGTTATGAAACGCCCAACAAAAAGAAATGTAAACACTTCATTTCTTTTTCTTAAAGGAGAAAATTTAAACTGATTTACATCAACAACCATTGGTAAAAAATGTATTCTTTCAGATGACATTCCATAATATCTAAACAAATTCTTTTGGGAGTCATTTCCTCCAGCCAAACCATTCAAATATGGATTCTTAAATAAATAGTTCAAATACCATTTTTTTGCTATACGCTTAAAAGGGTTTGAAGGTATTTTTAGTGGGGTGTCAGAAATAATAGAAATTGGTTTTTTATGATTAGAAAAAACGTGAATAATCCATAATATAAGAAATGAAATTGAAGTATAACCGCTGAAAAGTACAACATCATTTTCATCATAATCTTTTTTCAGCGTTTTGAATCGAGATATAATGGATTGTTTATCTAAAAATAAATTATCTTTAAACTGGTTGTAGGTTTTAGGCTTTGAATAGGAAGAAGAATATAAAAATTTATAGTTTATATCGTTAGGCGAAAAAACCATCTTAGCTAGATCAATTGTGTATGAAGCCGGTTCAGTTAGAAATGCTATTACTTTCATCCTTTTGGTATAAAACGTATAAGAAGTAAGCTAATGTCAGCCAGAACAAATTAGTTTGTAAAAAGTTAATACCAATAATAGTATTTTCAAACAAACCATTAATTAAAGCATAAGTAATCAAGAAAAAAAGAAACTTAGTTTGTAATATATTCTCTCCAAAAATTTCAATTTTTGCTTTGTATATTTTATTCAAGTAATAAATCAAAATAGAGAAAAATATTGTTGAAAAAATGGCGCCATATTGAACCAATATTGAAAGATATCCATTATGTGCACCAAAATTAATTTGCACATCATCAAATTGTATCAATGAAAAATCGATATGGGCATAGTTTTTAAGTCCATGACCGAATAATGGTTTTTGTAAAAATGTATCTATAGCATACAAGTACTCATATTTTCTATTGATTAATAAGTCAAATTCAAGCATTCTTTGAATAGCATTGTTTTGACCACCAAAATAAGAGAACAGTAATAATGAACCAAAAATTAAAAAGATATTTAGTAAGTTTTGTGATTTATGATGTAAGATGTAAGTAATAATCGCTAATCCAAGACCAGCTATTGCTGAGCGTGAACCTGAAATAACAATACAAAATAAAAACAATAACATCAGTGAATAGTTAATAGTTGTTCTCTTTTCAGTAAATAATATAAGAGCAAAGCCTATTACCATTATTATAGAAAATTCGTTAGGATTTAAGAAAATCCCCTGATATCTCGTTTCAAAATCAGGAAAATTTAATGCTAATGATGCAAACAGACTTCCAATAGTTGTAAATTTTAAAAACTTGACATACTTATTGGCGAAATCATCTTTCAAAAGATAAATAGAAATTGAGAAAATAGAGAACTGAACAAATCTAGCAGCCAAATATTTTAAAGACTCTAAATCCCCTATTTCTAAAAAAAGATAATAGATTAAATTCAGAAAATTAAGAAAAAAGAATATTTGGAATGATTTATCAAAAACTACATTCTTCAGAATCTTTATTGAATAAATTGTAAGCAATAAAGAAAAGCCCATTATAACAAGAAATGCATTTTCAGATAATAGATTAAATTTTTTAATACCAAAGAATAGATTGTTTAAAAGAAAAATAAAGGCTAAATATTTAATTACTTTACTCATACTAGTTCTATTAAGCTATTATGTTATTTAGCATTTTTTTAATAGTATTTTCAATCTTATATGCTTTGTCAAATCGGATGGTCAATTCATTTGAATAAAAGTAGTAAATCAATTTAGATAAATCAACATAAGCCCCTGCATCTACAAGCTGATATTTTTTAAGGTCATTTTTAACGACATCTTCAATACCTTGATTTTTAACCCCAATAAATGGCACTCCACAAGCTAAAGCTTCTAAATAAACACATCCAAAAGCTTCATATTTTGATGGTAAGACAAATAAATCTAATTGATTGTAAAATGTCAATAAATTTTTGTGCTTTAATTCATTTATGAACTCGCAGTCAATATTCTTCCTCTTGGCATATTCAACACACTTATTTAGGGTTTTGCCACTTCCGACGAACTTTAAATGTAAATTCTTAATCCCATTTGTTTTTAAAACATCTACTGCCTTTAATAAAGTTATTTGGTCTTTTAATTCCCAAAAGTTAGCCACACATCCAATAACGAATTTTGTATCATTCATTGTTTTTGATGGATTTACATAAAATTTTGTGGTATCAACTCCATTTACACATACATAGATTTTATTTTCAAGTCTAGGGTTGATTTTAATAAGATTAGATTTAACAACACTACTAATTGCAATATGTTTTGTTATATGCTCTGAAAGCCTATTAAAACGCTTTAAAATAAGCTTATTTTGAATCCATTTTATAAATGGAATAGTAATACCTGTTTCCTTTTGTAAGATATCTAATCCATGGTGTTGTAAAATGGTTTTACAGGAAAATTTTCTTGAGAAAAAATCTAAAAAGTTGAGAGATGGATAGTTTATATGTCCATGGATAACGGATTTACTGCCAACTTTTATATTATTTTTCTCTATAAATATACCAAATCTTTTGAGGTTGATTTTATTAAAAAAAGATGGGAAAATAAAAGATGGAAAATCAATAACTCTAAAAGTTTTACAATGCACACCTTCTATAATATAATCTCCTTGAGATTTTTCTAAAAATGGAGATATTATAATAACTAATAATTTATAATTTGAATTGGACTGAATAGCTTTAGCCTGATCTAACAAATACGACCCACGAAATGATTCAAATGAAGGGAAAAAAGGTGTTATTACTATATAACTATTCATTTTATTTAATTACTTCAATGAAATACTTTTCGTTAAAGGGTTCGTACAGCTCTCTAGACCATTTTATTTGTTTACTAATCATTTTTTTATAAAATGAATTATCTTGGATTTGTTTGAATTTTTCAATTATACTCATCTCATCAGATGGAAAGTGGTATTCGTTTTCATAAATATCCATTTTCTTAGTAAAGGCTGTTAACACAGTTGGTATGCCAGCTCTCAGTGAGTCAAAGAGTACTGATGAATATTCAGTCATATGTAAACTACAAAGTTCAAAGCAATCATTTAAATTGTGAGGAGCACATTTAACAAAATCATACTCATATAGAATATCTGTTGCCAAACAATTTTCAAATCTAGGGTGTTTTTTTAGATAAAGTACAATATCTAATTTATTTGATTTTATTTTATCAAAACATTCAATAGTTTTATCTAAAAGTAAATCATTTAACTCTTTCGAATGACTTTTCGTAAACTGTAAAGTAAATAAAATGTTTCCATTAAAAGTTACTTTCGGTTTAGTGTAGTCTTTATAAATTGAGCCAATAACAAAAGAATGCTCTTTAAAATATTCTCCTCCATCAAGTGACAATAATTTTTTTCTAAATCCTTGACCATAAAGCAAAACATTAGATTGATTTTTTAAAATGTGTTCAGCTACTGAATTACCATTAATATAACCGTAGTATTTAGACGAAATTAGCCCATGTTGATAATCATATAAAATTGCCTTTGGAAACATTCCCTTAAAGATAGACTGAAAACTTTGTGAAATAGTTATTATATTTTTAACATCATGTTTAATCCCAAAAAAACTTGATAATAACTTACCAATTTTTACATCAATTTTATTGTAATTTTTTCCCTTGTAAAACTTCCTCAACACTATCACTAAAAACCATATAAAATCGAATGGTATTACATCTTTTGAGCGTTTGTTTTTTTTATCAATGTTGGGTTCTTCAATAACTATACTAATTAGTCCATCATTCTTTATACTTTCAATCAAAGGAGAAAGAAATAAAGGATATTTTGATTGATAACTAAAGTACTGGGGGTAATAAAGTAAAACATCAGTTTTATCATTAGATTTTAAGTAAGTGAAAAAAATTAACGAACGATAAAAAGAAGATGAACAAAAAAATCGTAGATAGTTATAAATTTTCATCAGTTTTCATCATAATACCCTTCGCTATAATTAAAGCCGTAGTTATAACCATAATTGTAGCCATAATTATAAGCATAGTTATTAGAAAAATCGACATCATTTAAAATTATGGATATGTTTTTTATTTTTTCAGAATCGTAGAAACTGTTTACATAATTTAATAACTCACGTTTGGTGTAATTTTGTCTCAAAACATATATATTTAAATCAACTATTTCCATTAGTGTTATGATATCTGACACAATAAATACAGGAGGAGAATCGATAATTACACAATCATATTCATTTTGAAGCTCCCTAATAAAATCTTTCATTTTGTCTCTTCCTAAAAGCTCAGCAGGATTTGGAGGTATTGGTCCAGATTTTATATAATCTAGATTCTCAATTTTAGAATTATTTATTATTTCTTCTTTGCTAGACATTCCTGAAAGATAGGTTGATATTCCAACATCGTTATTTTCTGTAAAAGTCAAAAACATTTTTGGCTTTCTTAAATCAGCACCAATTAAAATGGTTTTTTTACCAGAAATCGCATAAACTGTTGCTATGTTTATAGCACAAAATGTTTTCCCTTCACCACTAATTGAAGATGTAAACAACATAGTCTTTGCTTTTTTATGTTTTGGAAGTATAAATTCAATGTTAGATCTAATATTTCTAAATGATTCAGTAATTCTTGACTTTGGTTTTTCATTGACAATCAAATCAAATCCAGTATTATTACTTGCAACATATCCAAGATAAGGTATTTTAGAATTCTTTTCTATATCTCCAGGCCCCGTAATTTTTGTATAAAATAATTCAATAAGAGTAAATACTGTGAATGGCAAAAATATACCTATCAACAATGCTATAATATTATTTTGAGATTTATTAGGAGAAACCAGAACTCCAGACTGTATAATTGCTGGTTCAACCACTTTAGCATCAGAAACATTACCAGCGCTTAAAATTCCAGCTTCAGTTCTTTTGGTCATTAGTAGTAAATAAATATTTTCACTCAAATCATAATGTCTTTCTATGTTTATGAGCTCTCTTTCAACGCTAGGCAAAGTCTTTAACATATCTTCTGAAACTTTGATTCGATTACTAAAATCACTGATTAAAATACTATTTTTAGATTTCAAATTTGAAATCATATCATTAAGTGTTGACTTCAATCTATCGATTTTAACATTTAGTTCAGAAATAACAGGGTTTATTAAAGTCCCATTTGGATTTAATAAATCTCTTTCTAGTTGTAAATCTACTAATTCAGTAATTAAATCATTCAAAAGGTTGTTAGAAATTCCATAACTCACAGGAACTATTACATCTTCAAATGATGATTTTTTATTTAAATATTCAGATAAATATTCAAGGTACCTACTCTCGATTAAGAGTTTAGATTTTTCATTTTGTAAACTTTTAATATCATCATAAAAATTTTCAGATTCTACACTGATTTGAATAACTCCATTATTTTTTTTGAATATTTGTAGTTGAGCCTCAATTAGATTCAAAGAATCCTTAATTTCATTCAATTGTTTGTCAATAAAATCTATTGTGTTTGTAGAAACTTCATTTTTAGTATTCAAATCATTTTGAATATAATTTTCACATAGTTTATTTAGAAATTCTGTTTCTTTTACCAAATCTTCACCTTTTACAGAGATGTTTATAATAGATGCATCTTTTGATAATCTATTTACTTTTATCTTATTCTTATAGAGCTTGGTAATAGTATGCGGATTTTTAATCTTAACAATTAATGTTGGATAATCATTGATTTTTTCTAAATCAAAATAATCATTAAGTGATACGGAAAAAGAACCATAAGATGAATTGACAACTTCATTAAACTGATAAGTCTTTTTAGCCATTAAACCAGACTCAATAGAATATTGATATTGATTTAAAACATCTAAAATAAATTCCTGACCGTATTTCTGATTAAAATTTATTGGTGTAAATGTAATAGGTCTGTATTTGTATGATTCAGCAGTTTTAATGTTACCTTGAATAAAATACTCTACATTAAAACCTAAATCATTTACAGTTTTATAAACCAAAGGATAAGAAGTAATCATAAATATTTTATCGGAAAAATTTACTGAATTAAACCGTGATGACTTTTCACCCAAAACAGATTCTAAAGGATCTATTACATTAGATGAATTACTAACATTCATCTTAATAGAGTTTGAAAAAATATTTGCTGAATATCTATTAATAAGTAAAGATATTAGCAAGGATAAACATATACTTATAACAAACCATTGCCAATTTTTAAAAATTAAAAAGACAAACTTTTTAATAGGTATAAAATCTTCTTCAAATAATTTAGCCATATTATTCGTTTGTTAGTAAAAAGTAAAGGGTTAAACTTGAGATTATAACAGATAATCCAGAAGATAAACTATTTATTAGAAAAAAACGTTTTTTTACAGGCTCAATGTTTATCACATCACCAGATTTGACAAAGAACTTATTAGTATTTGCTGTATTCAAGTCTGTTAGATCGACATAAAAAATTTCTGGCTGTTCACCATCAAGACGAATAATTTTAATTTTCTTTCTATTTGCAGTAGAAGTAAAACCATTTGCTAATCCAACAACATCAATAATATTCATTGATGGTTCAATAATATTTTTTGTGCCAGGGCTTTTCACCTCCCCCAAAATAGTAACGTTAAAATTAAGCAAGACAACCTTAACATATGGATTAGAAAAATAATCTTTAGCTACATTTTTAATTGTTTTTTCAGTTTCTTCAAGAGATTTTCCTCTAACATATATTTCTCCCAAAATAGGTAAGGATACATAGCCTGAATCATTTACTAAAAAGCCATAAATATGAGGATTATCTAATCTAGAAGTTGAATGATCTTGGCTTTTATTAAAGAAATCATAATTAGTTGGTGTCAAAGATTTAATCTCTACATAAAGTAAATCACCATCTGATATTATATTTTTATTTTCTACAATATTTATTTTAGAATTGTCCTTTGTATGAAAAATATCTAAATCTTTATTTGTGATACAAGAAGATAATAAAAAAACTAAGAAAAGGTAAATAGAGGTATTTCTAAACATGTTTAGGAAATTTGTTTACCTACAAATATAATGGATTTCAAATTTTAAAGAAAGAAATACTTTCAGCAATTACCTTTTTCAATTGATTTGGCAAGAAATTTACATCAAAAGGATGCTTCGCATTGAAAACATGGTCAGAATCTTCAATTTTTAATAACATTGAATTTGAAATATTTGCATACAATTCCTCAGCTTCGTTAAAATCTACTGTTTGATCATTATCACCGTGTATAATTAATGTAGGAATTGATAACTTACGACAAGCTTTTGGAATAGAAAAATGAGATTTATTGTTTATATAGTCTTCATAAAATTGATAGTAGAGTGGCATTTGCTGGTTCGTTCTGCTATTAAAAACATAAACTACTCCCCTCTCTTTCCACAGACTAACTTTATCATTTTCAATTCTTTTTTCAAAATCGCTTACACTAGCCCATGATACTAGTTTTTTAATATTAGAATTTGTGGCTGCTTTTAAAATAGAAATACCTCCTCCTCTACTATGCCCCAATAAATAAATACGACTTAAATCAACCTTTTGTTCTAAATTATTTTTAGCCCATTCAATTACACTGTCTAAATCTTCTAATTCAATAGAAAAATTATTATTGCCAAAAGCTTCTAAATCGGAAAACTCGTGTGGTCTCTCTGAAGAAACACCATTGTGAGAAAAATTAAATTTCAAGAAATTTAATCCTGACTGTACAAAAATATCGGAAACAGTATTAAATGGCCCCCAATCTTTGAATCCTTTGAAGCCATGGCTAAAAATAACTAAAGGACTATTTTTAGTTTTAGCAAAATTTATATCAAGAGTTATGTTTTTGTTTCTCTGGCTAGGGATAACAAAAGTCTTCATAGAAATAGTTTATAATTTAACGAATTTATAAAATTGTTCGTTAGTATTTATAAAATACACTCCTGCTTTTAACATAGAGACATCAATAACATTTTCATTTGTTGAAAGAAGTAACTTCCCAGAAATGTTGTATATATTCTTCAATCCAACAATGGAAATATTAATCTGATTTTCAGTTGGATTAGGATAGATAATATCGTCATTGGCTAAATCATAGTTTGTAGACACGGAATTGTCTTCATAAACTTCAAATCCATCTATTCCAGCTTCTACCAAATGATTGTATGGGTTATAATCAGAAACCTTTAATGATATTCTCATTTCAGATGTAGGGTCAATAAATTGAGAAATATTAATGTTTTTCTCTATCCATTGGTTGTTTAATTGTCCAATAGTAGATGAAACTAGTTTTGAGCTTACACCATTGGAAAGATAAACACTTAGGGAATCATTACTATCTGACCAACCGCTTCCATTAGCAAACCATTCAAAAAATCTAATTGCAGGATTATTATAAGTTGTTAAATCAAATAATGGTGAAGTAACTAAGGTATAGCCGTCATCTACATCATCTGCTGTAGCTCCTCCTCCTAAAGCGTTTCCTGTAACCAAAGCATTGCTATAACAATCACCAGAAATATCATCACTTGGGTTATAGATTTCACCATTTTCAATAGTAGGATTAGGATTTCCTATTTCCCAAGCTCCACTAGATGAATTGCCAGTGACAAGCCAGCCAAAATCAAAGGTAAAATCATCATAATATGAATCCTCTAAATTTAGTAGTAAGGGTAAGCTATCATTTGATATAGTTAAAACATCACATTTTGTACGATATCCCCAACTACCATAATAAAAGGTGTAGTCTGACTGATATAGCGTATCCAATATAAACTCACCTAATTGATTAGTTGTTAATGAGTCTTTAAAAAAGTTACTAGAAATCATCAAATTACAATTAGGAATACCATTACCTTGACTATCTACAATTTTACCTGTTTTGGAAAAAGACTCCTTTGGCAATAAGGCTATGTTTTGAACTACAATTTCTCCATTAACTAGAGTGACTTCTAGTGTATCAGTAAAATAGCCGTCTTTGCTGTACTCTACATCATAGGTGTTTGCGTTATCTATACCCATAAAATAATTGCCAGATAAATTTGTAGAAGAACTAATGATATTATAAGTCAAAATTCTAATGGTCGCATTTGATATAGGATTTCCAGAGAGTGAGTCTTTAACAAGACCTTCTAGAAAAGCTGCTCTTTCGTATTCAGGGTCAAGAACTAAAAGTTGTCCTTCTCCATTTGGGCCACTATTAATTTCTACAGATAGTACTAGTCCAGATGGTAAGTAAGGGTATGCACCCCACGAACCATCAAAGCCATCTCCGCCTCCTGAAAAGGCATCATAATGGCCCACCTCTACCATATTGCTAGGGTGAGAAATGTCATGAATAACTATTCCGTCTCTATAATAAGAGGTGACTAGAAAATCCCCGTGTACATGAACGTTATGTGGAATAACTGTAGCTATTTCTGGAGATGAACGAATTCTATCAATTTCTTGGATATTACCTAAGTCTGAAACATCATATGCTGCTATGTAAGCACCACTTTTCTCATCTGTAGTAAATAAGGTATTACCATCATCAGAAATCCAACAGTTATGAGTAAAGGCATTAGGCGTTTCATGAAACGCTAGACTGTCATTGAAAATTACTGGATCTGAAGGATTAGAAACATCTATTGCAAAAAAGTAACCCTCATAAACTGCTGAGCCCCATAAGGTATCACCACGAGCCATACCGTCATGTAAGTAGAAGTTCTCGAAAATTCCTAGTATAGTTGGAAGAACTATATTTCCTTCTTCCAATGAAACATTAGTGACATCTAAAATTAATGCTCCAGCATTATCTTGTGAATTACCTACGACATTTCCTCCAAAAATATAAGCCTTACCAAATTCATCAATGTAAATATTGTGAGCTTGTGAAAACATAAAATTGCCTGAGTTATCATTATTTGTATACAGGTATGTACCCCCAGTCATATCATTCAAGTCAACAATTAACAGACCATCGAAACCTTCATCGGTAGTAACATAAGCGTAATGCCCCCATACTTTAATATCCCTCCAAATGGATTGAGCACCCGGTATAAAAAATGATTCAGTTGGATTAGATGGAACTGATAAATTTACTACTGAAAAACCATTTTGCATTCCTACCAAAGCATACTCAGTACCAGTAGAATCTACATAGCCCCAAACATCATTACCTTCAGTACCTGGATAATCTAAAGAACCAACAAGAGATATATTACTACTACTTTGTGAAAAAACGGAAATCGAGAAAGTTAAAGTTATTAGAAAAAATAGCTTTTTCATAATGTAAAGTTTGGCACAAATATACTTAAAAGGATTTGAGTTTTTAAAGCTCAAGTTTAAACTGATTGTCAGTACTATCTTCGTCAATGATAATTTTAGTTTCAGAATCTGTTTCATTTTCTATTGGTTCAGATTCATTGTTTTTAAATGATAAATCTGAATAACTAACTTCATCAACAACAACTTCTTGTTCGATTTCTTTCTCAATTAAAGTGAGTTTATGGACTTTTTTAGAACTCAATTTGTTACCCAGAGCTTTTTCTCCTTTAACGGCTATAAATTCGTTTAATATGATTTTTTCTTCTTTTCTTTCTTTACCTCTTTCTTTAACGAAAGATATATCCAATTCAGGAGTAGGGTGAGAAGTAATAATTTCTAAAAATGAATCTTTGGAATCACTAATTATGGAAGTTGCTTTGTCATTATTAACGGCGAAGAATCGCTTTACATAGTAACAGTCTTTGGCATTGTCAAAGTAAACTGCTGTTAACGGCCTTTCTTTTTGCCACTTTTCAATTAGTAAAACGTCATCATTAAAATGCCTACTTAAATCGAAGTTTATGAGTTGTAAAACACCAGATTTTTGAACAATAAGTATTTTATCATCTGCCTCAAATTCACCTAAGTAACTGCCTCTTTCTTCTATATTTAATTTGTTTATCACATGATCAAACCAAATTTTTCTGGCAGATAAAGTTGAAACTCCTTCTTCTTTAAGTTCAATTTTTTTAATAGGAGTTTTACAAACAAGATTACCCATAGATAGCTTACCTTTTATGGCTAATTCAGAAAAATCGATATCAATTTTTAGCTTTTTAAGACGCTGTAATGCTCTCAGATGGACAGTTACTTTTTCAGCCTCACCATTAGGGTTTGCAGTAAAGTAAATGACTTCTCCTTTACCATTTTTGGTAAGATCATATTCCTTATCTCTTGTTGAGCTAGTAATGTGAAAACGCTTCATGTAGGAGTTTTTAGTTACTCCATTAGTATAAACCATGTTGTAGGTAGTTCTATCATCTTTTTTCTTAAACACTGCAACGTGTATGATGTTTTTTCCGACAAAGGTCTTTTTATCAACCTTGGTTACGACTACTTTACCGTCTTTTCTAAACACTATAATTTCATCAATGTCAGAACAATTACAAACGAATTCATCTTTACGCATACTAGTGCCTATGAATCCTTCTTCTTTATTGACGTAAAGTTTTTGATTTTTGGCAACTACTTTGGCTGCGATGATATTGTCAAATGTTTTTATTTCTGTCCTTCTACTCCTGTGTTCACCATATTTTTTCTTCAGGTTTTTAAAATAATCAACAGCATAATCAACTAGATTAGCTAAGTGATTTTTAATTACTGCTATTTGCTCTTCAATTTTTAGAATATCCTCATCTGCTTTAAAGCTATCAAATTTTGATATTCTCTTGATTTTTATTTCTGTAAGTCTAACGATATCATCTTGGGTCACTTCTCTTATAAGATGCTTTGTAAAAGGTTTAAGTCCTTTATCTATGGCTTGGATTACAGATTCCCATGTTTCACATTCTTCAATATCTCTGTAGATACGATTCTCAATGAATATTTTTTCTAAAGAGGAAAAATGCCATTTTTCTTGTAGCTCTTTTAGGTTTATTTCTAACTCCTTTTTTAACAACTCAAGGGTGTTCTGTGTCGAAACTTGAAGCATCTCACTAACTCCCATAAAACGTGGCGTGTCGCTATCAATGACACAACCTAATGGAGAAATTGCTAATTCACAATCTGTAAAACTATACAAGGCATCGATAGTCTTATCAGGTGAAATACCTGTAGGCAAATAGACTAAAATCTCTACCCCTTCAGAAGTATTATCATCTATTTTTTTAATCTTAATTTTTCCTTTATCGTTAGCTTTGAGAATAGAGTTTATCAAAGAAACTGTTGTAGTACCATGAGGCAGCTCACTAATTTTAAGTGTCTTACTATCTAAAACAGATATTCTAGCTCTAACTCTGACTTTTCCTCCTCGCTTACCATCATTATAATTTGAAAAGTCAGCTTGTCCTCCATTTGGAAAATCTGGATATATTTTGGGTTTGCTACCTTTTAATATTTTAATCGAGGCATCAATTAATTCATTGAAGTTATGGGGTAATATTTTTGTCGATAAACCTACTGCTATACCTTCAACACCTTGAGCTAATAATAATGGGAATTTGACAGGTAAAGCGATAGGCTCCTTACCTCTCCCATCATAGGATGGTGTAAACTCTGTAATCTTAGCATTATACACCACTTCTAGTGCAAATTTGGATAGTTTTACTTCAATATATCTAGCTGCAGCAGCACTATCGCCAGTCAGTGTATTCCCCCAGTTTCCTTGTAAATCAAGAAGAATATCCTTTTGACCGATTTGAACCATAGCATCGTAGATAGAAGAATCTCCATGCGGGTGGTATTTCATAGAATGACCCACCACATTGGCAACTTTATGAAAGCGGCCATCATCTAAGTCTTTTAAAGCATGAAGAATACGTCTTTGTACTGGCTTAAGACCATCTTCAATTAAGGGAACAGAACGCTCTAAAATGACATAAGAAGCATAGTCCAAAAACCAATTCTTATACATTCCATTGACGTGGGAAATGTCTTGTGGTAAATCGTTATGTTCTGTACTATTTTCCACTATTTGCTAATATTTAATTTTTGTTGTAAATCTTCTTGCTCTAGTCGTGATAAAAGAGAAATGTTAACTTTACTTTTCACTGATTTATTTTTTATCTTTTGTCTAACAACTAAAGATTTTCTTAAACCAAAATGTGAAGATTTTAAATCATTTTCGAATGGCTCTTTGATATTGACTATCATTTTCTCGCTGAAGTTGTCAGAAAACCTACTCATAAATATACAATTAGAATAAATCTTCACGTGTTCAGCATTTTTTTCAATTTTAAAATCATTTAAGCCTACTAATGATAATATTAATGGTAGAGCCATAGGTAGTAAAATATATAGCATATTTTGTTGAAGAAAATAGCGAATACTACCATTAGTAAAACATATAAAAACAAACAAAATAAAGTATGATACTAGCATAGTTAAATAAATACTCTTTACCATAAAGAGTTTATTCTTATTTGAAAAAATGTCTTTATTCCTCATTACTAATGTCTTTTTCAACTCTTAAGTTTTCAATTATAAATTCTTGTCTTTCAGGAGTGTTCTTGCCCATATAAAAAGAAAGCATGTCTTCAATACTCATTTTTTTACCAATGATTACTGGCTCAAGTCTCATATCTTTTCCTATAAAATGCTTAAACTCATTAGGAGATATTTCACCTAAGCCCTTAAATCTTGTTACTTCAGGGTTTCTGCCTAGTTTTTCTAAAGCATTAACTCTTTCCTCCTCAGAATAACAATAGATGGTTTCTTTTTTATTTCTAAGCCTGTACAAAGGAGTTTCAAGAATATATAAATAACCGTCCTTAATGAGCTCTGGAAAAAATTGTAAGAAGAATGTAATCAACAGCAGTCTAATATGCATACCATCAACATCGGCATCAGTAGCAATAACTACATTTTTATACCTCAATCCTTCTAGACCGTCTTCAATATTTAAAGCAGCTTGAAGCAGATTAAACTCTTCATTTTCATACACTATTTTTTTGGTAAGACCGTAAGAATTTAAAGGCTTTCCCTTCAAGCTAAAAACAGCCTGAGTATTCACATCTCTTACTTTGGTGATAGAACCACTTGCTGAATCTCCCTCTGTAATGAATAATGTAGTTTCTAATCTTCTATCATTTTTCTCATTATTTAAGTGAATACGGCAATCTCTAAGTTTCCTGTTATGTAAATTGGCTTTTTTAGCACGTTCTTTAGCCAACTTACGAACACCAGCTAGTGCTTTCCTTTCTTTCTCTGCTTCAATAATTTTCTTTAAAAACAACTCAGCAGTCTGAGGGTTTTTGTGGAGATAATTATCTAATTGAGTTTTGATAAAATCATTGATAAAGGTTCTTATAGTCACCATTCCGGGTCCTATCTCATTAGAACCTAATTTTGTTTTGGTTTGGGATTCAAAGACTGGTTCTATAACTTTTATACTCACTGCCGCTACAATACTTTGGCGGATATCAACGGCATCAAAATTTTTGCCATAAAACTCTCTTACAGTTTTGACAACAGCTTCTCTGAAAGCCGCTTGATGTGTACCTCCTTGAGTGGTATGCTGACCATTTACGAATGAAAAATATTGTTCTCCATAACCTTTTTGTGAATGTGTCATAGCCACCTCAATATCTTCTCCCTTTAGATGCATAACGGGATAAACAATTTTAGAGTCAATATTTTGGTCTAATAAATCTTTAAGTCCATTTTCAGAATAAAACTTCTCTCCATTATAAACTATGGTTAAACCTGGATTAAGGTAACAATAGTTCCAAAGCATTTTTTCCACATATTCGTTAAGAAAACGGAAATTACCAAAAATGGTATTGTCAGGGATAAAAGTAACTTTAGTACCTTTTCTGTTAGTCGTACTTTCAATTTGTGCATCGTTGATGATAACACCATTTTCAAATTCTGCTAGCTTACTTTGTTCTTCTCTAACACTTTGAATTTTGAAATAGCTAGAAAGTGCATTAACAGCTTTAGTACCTACACCATTCAATCCAACTGATTTTTTAAAGGCTTTAGAATCGTATTTAGCTCCTGTATTAATTTTGGATACACAATCAATGACTTTTCCTAGAGGGATACCACGACCATAATCTCGAATAGTGACTTTTTTATCTCGGATAGAAACATCAATAGTTTTTCCATTACCCATAACGTACTCATCAATAGAATTATCGATGACTTCTTTTATAAGAATATAAATACCATCATCAGCAGATGAGCCATCTCCTAGCTTACCAATGTACATTCCAGGGCGAAGACGGATATGCTCTTTCCAATCTAAGGAACGAATGTTGTCTTCTGTATACTGATTTTCTGCCATTACTTAGCTTTAGCTTTTGGTGTTATAATAAAGGATTGTAAAATTAAAAAAGACAATGCAAAATTGCCCTTATATGACTCAACTTTATTAACAGAGTTTTCAACTAAGAAAACGTATCTTTGGCCCTTAAATTTGGCACTATGATTAAGTATCTATTTTCATACAAAAATGCACACAAACACTTCATTGATATTGACTTAAAAGTCAAGACTAGAGGAGAAAAATCAATTTCATTTCAACTTCCCGCTTGGAGACCTGGTAGATATGAGTTAGCAGACTTTGCAAAGAACATCCAAAAATGGAACGCTTTTGATGAAAATGGAAATGAAATACCATTCTTAAAAATTACTAAAGACCTTTGGGAGGTCGCCTGTGATGGTGTAGAAGAAGTGACCATTACCTACAACTATTATGCAAATGTTCTAGATGCTGGTTCATCCTATTTAGACCAAAATCAATTGTATGTCAATCCAGTAAACTGCTGTATGTATGTAGTTGGTAGAGAAAATGAAAAATATAGTCTAGAACTAGACCTACCAAAAGACTACCAAATTGCTTGTGGTATTAAAGACAATAATGGCATACTTATAGCCGATAATTTTGATGTACTAGCAGAATCTCCCTTTATTGCTTCAAACAGTATGCAATACATCAATTATGAGGTAGATGGAGTTACTTACCATATATGGATTCAAGGACCTTGCCAACCTAAGCTAGAAAAATTATCCGCTGACTTCAAGGCTTTTACTATTGAGCAAGTCAAGAATTTTGGTAGTTTACCTGTCGATGATTATCATTTTCTGTTTCAAATCACACCCTACAGAAGTTATCATGGTGTAGAACATACTAATTCAACAGTTATCTTGATGGGCAATGCTGAAGACGTTTTTGAAAAGCAATACGACAACATTTTAGGTATATGTTCTCACGAATTGTATCACACTTGGAACATCAAGGCCATTCGACCTAAGGAGATGTTACCTTATGACTATTCCAAGGAAAACTACTCTAGACTAGGCTATGTGGCTGAAGGGGTAACTACCTATATGGGAGATTTAATGTTAAAACGAAGTGGTGTATTCAATTGGCAACAATTTCTAAAAACACAAAATGAAAACCTAAAACGTCATTATGAAAATGATGGCAGACACAATATGTCAGTTGCCGATAGTGGTTTTGATTCATGGCTAGATGGCTATTCTTTAGGAATACCCAATAGAAAAACTTCCATTTACGCTGATGGTGCTTTGAATATGCTAATGATTGATTTATCCATAATAGAAAATACTGACGGCAAATACTCACTCAATGATGTCATGAAACGACTGTATAATGAGTATTTAACTAGTGGATATACGGAAGATGACTTTCAACAACTTTGTGTTGAGTATGGTGGCTTGAAAGTAAGTGAAGTGTTCAGCAATCACATCTATGGGATAGAAGATTATACAAACAGTTTAAAATCAGCCCTAGAGCTTGTCGGCTTTGAATTGGTAAAAGTTAATAACCCTAACTTAAGTGCCGATAAGTTTGGTTTTATATCCATAGTGGATAATGGTAAACACATCATTAAAAAAGTTCAAAATAACAGTATTGCCGATACGAATGGTATTGCTGTTGATGATGAAGTAATTAGCATTAATGGCATAGACGCCAAAGGCAAAAAAATGAATGACTTACTAAGCGACAACACAGGAATCGTGAGTATGAAAATTAAGAAACGATTTGGCACTAGTGAAATGGATTTGGAATGCGGCCACTTCTATCCTATTTATAAACTACAAAAGCTAGAAAATGCCGATGACAAACAATTACTATACAGAACCGTTTGGGCTAAATAATTTAACTATGTCTTTATTTAAAAATTACTTATCACTTATCAAGTTTAGTCATACTATTTTTGCTTTACCATTTGCTCTGATTGGTTTCTTTTTAGCCAGTAAAGAGTATGGTTTTGAATGGCACACTTTATTTTATGTGCTATTATGTATGATTTTTGCTCGTTCAGCAGCTATGGCATTCAACCGCTACATTGACAGAGACATAGATTTAGACAACCCTAGAACAGCACAAATTCGAGAAATTCCAAATGGTACAATTAAGCCCAAATCAGCCTTACTATTTGTTATATTTAACAGTTTAGCTTTTATAGCTACAACCTACTTTGTCAACACACTTTGTTTTTTCCTATCGCCCATTGCCTTACTGATTATTTTGGGATACAGTTATACCAAACGTTTTACGGCCTTATGTCATTTAGCATTAGGTCTAGGATTATCATTAGCTCCAATAGGTGCATTTCTAGCAGTATCCGCTCAATTTTCATTAGCACCATTATTATTTTCTGCATCAGTGCTATTTTGGGTAGCAGGTTTTGATATTATCTATTCTTTGCAAGATGATAAATTTGATAGCGCACATCAATTACATTCAATACCAGTAGCCTTAGGTCGAAAAAATGCACTCCTTTTGAGTCGTTTTTTACATATTTTAACAGCAACTAGTTTATTTTATGCAGGACAACTATTGGAAACTAAATATTTGTATTGGATAGGTTTTAAATTATTTTCATTATTACTATTCTACCAACACAGTTTAGTGTCAGAAAAAAACCTATCTAAAGTCAATTTAGCTTTCTTCACTACAAATGGAATTGCTTCTATTATTTTTGGTGTATTTGTCATTTTAGAAATACTCTTTTAAATCCTCATTTTTTCTTAATTTCGCCTAATCAAATCCCAAGATTTATGGCTACTAAAAAATCCGATACTCAAGAACTGACTTTAAACGATTTTAAATCTTCTGTTTTAAGAGATTATAAATTAGCTTGTGAAAGTAGAGAGATGAGTTTGATGGGTCGTAGAGAAGTTCTTTCTGGCAAAGGTAGCTTTGGTATTTTTGGTGATGGTAAAGAGTTAGCTCAAATTGCTTTGGCAAGATGCTTTAAGAAAGGTGATTTTCGCTCCGGATATTACCGTGACCAAACGCTAATGATGGCACTTGGCGAATTAACCGTGCAACAATTTTTTGCAGCTTTGTACGGTCACGCCGATATTGATGCCGAACCACAATCTGGTGGACGACAAATGGTAGCTCACTTTTCAACTCAGTCCTTAAAAGAAGATGGTAGCTGGAAGAATTTGACTGAGCAATACAATTCTGCATCTGATATTTCTTGTACTGCTGGACAAATGCCACGATTGGTAGGTTTAGCACAAGCATCTAAAGTGTTTAGAGAAAATAAGTTGCTAAAAGAATGGATCAATTTTTCTAATAATGGCGATGAAATTGCTTGGGGTACTATAGGTAATGCCTCGACTTCAGAAGGACATTTTTTTGAAGCCATTAATGCTGCTGGTGTACTACAAGTACCTATGGTTATTTCCGTTTGGGACGATGGTTATGGTATTTCTGTACATAGCAAACACCAAACCACTAAAGAAAATATTTCTGAAATTCTAAAGGGTTTTCAAAGAGATAAGAAAGAAAAAGGTTTTGAAATAATCAAAGTTAAGGGTTGGGATTACCCTGCTCTTATTGAAGCTTATGAAAAAGCTGAAAAAATAGCTAGAAAACAACACGTACCCGTTATGGTACACGTTACTGAAATGACTCAACCACAAGGTCATTCTACTTCTGGCTCTCATGAAAGATATAAGTCGAAAGACCGCCTACAATGGGAAAACGATTTCGATTGTATAGAGTTATTTAAAGAATGGTTAATAGCCAATTCTATTGCATCAGACGATGAATTAACACAAATGAGGGCCGATATCAAAAAAGAGGTTTCTAAACAAAAAAATATGGCTTGGAAAGCCTATCAGAACCCTATAATTGAAGAACTTAATCAAGCTGTTGTATTATTGGATAATCTAATAGAAGAAAGTCCAAACGGAGTATTTATAAAACCTATTAAAGAAAAGTTAGAATTTGATGCTAAACTAAACCCCCATAGAAAAAATGTTTTTGGTGCTATTCGTTCCGCACTGCGTATAGTAAGAGGTGAAGACAGCAATGTTAAGGAACAGCTTAAGCAAATGCTGTCGGAATGGAATACACAAAATCAAGAAAGATACAGTTCACACCTATACAGTCAATCTGAACAATCCGTTCTTAAAGTTGAATATGTTAGCCCTACTTATAATGAACAATCTGAAGAAGTGGACGCTAGAGTCATTTTAAGAGATAACTTCGAACATATTTTGGCTAATAAGCCTGAAGTACTGATTTTTGGTGAAGATAGCGGTCAGATTGGAGGTGTTAATCAAGGATTGGAAGGCTTACAACAAAAATTTGGCGAATTAAGAGTATCGGATACAGGTATTAGAGAAGCTACTATTTTAGGACAAGGTATTGGTATGGCTATGCGAGGGCTAAGACCGATTGCTGAAATTCAATATTTAGACTACTTATTGTATTGCTTTCAAGGCTTATCTGACGATTTAGCGACTCTACATTATAGAACTAAAGGGCAACAAAAAGCACCCCTTATCATTAGAACACGAGGACATCGGCTAGAAGGCATATGGCATTCTGGTTCGCCCTTGGGCATGATGATTAACGGTCTAAGAGGTATGCATGTATTAGTTCCTAGAAATATGACTAAGGCGGCTGGTTTCTACAACACTCTTTTGGCTAGTGATGAACCAGCTATTGTCATAGAATGTTTGAATGGCTACCGACTCAAAGAAAAACTACCTACAAACTTAGGAGAATTTACTACACCAGTAGGTATTCCAGAAATTACAAAACAAGGCAGTGACATTACCTTAGTAACTTATGGCTCTACTTGGCGATTAGTTTCTGAAGCGGCCAAAGAATTAGAAAAAGTAGAGATTTCGTGTGAAGTGATAGATGTACAATCTCTTTTGCCTTTTGACATTAAGCACTCCATTGTAGAAAGTTTAAAAAAGACCAATAAAGTCGTATTTATAGATGAAGATGTTTCGGCAGCCGCTACGGCTTATATGATGCAAAAAGTATTAGAAGAAGAAAAAGGCTATTTTTATTTAGATAGTGAACCCAAAACCATATCTGCAAAAGACCACAGACCAGCCTATGGCGAAGATGGCGATTACTTCTCCAAACCCAATACGGACGATATTTTTGAAAGTGTTTATGCTATAATGCACGACCACAACCCCACTAAATATCCAGCACTATAAATGAACAAAACAACCGAGCAAGATTCCAATCACAACCATCTAGATAAGATGGATACACTTAGTCTTTTAAAAGGCATCAATCAAGAAGACAAAGGGGTATCACTTACCGTAGAAAGAGTAATTCCTAAAATAGAACCTTTAGTAGATGCTATACACGCCAAAATGGCAATAGGTGGTCGTTTGTTTTATATAGGCGCAGGAACATCTGGAAGGCTAGGCATTATAGATGCTTCTGAGTGCCCTCCTACTTTTGGTGTACCACACGATTGGGTTATTGGTATTATAGCTGGTGGCGATTCGGCTATCCGTAAAGCTGTAGAATTTGCTGAGGACGATAAGCAACAAGCTTGGAAAGATTTACAAGATTACCAGATCAATGAATTAGATACGGTCATTGGTATTGCTGCATCTGGCACAACGCCTTACGTTATTGGGGGCTTAGAACAATGCAATAAGCGTCAGATACTTACGTCCTGTATCTGTTGTAATGCAGACTCTCCTTTATCTAAAGTGTCTCAACACCCTATAGAAGTGGTGGTAGGACCAGAATTTGTAACCGGCTCAACACGAATGAAAGCAGGTACGGCCCAAAAATTAGTTCTGAATATGATTTCCACCGCTGTGATGATTAAGCTAGGGCGTGTCAAAGGAAATAAAATGGTGGATATGCAGTTGAGTAATAACAAATTGGTGGACAGAGGCACTCTAATTGTTGCTCAACAAACTGGTTTAGATTATGAGCTTGCCAAAGAATTATTAAACGAATGTGGTAGTGTACGTGCTGCCATTGAAAAACACCAAAACAATGGATAAACAAAAATTAGCCAATGGTATGATGTGGATATCCATGTCTATATTCTTCATCTTCACTGCTGCTATGACCTTATACATAGCCGAAAGTAAAGACAATTTATTTCTAAAGGGGCTTGGTATATTCTTTATCCTTTGCTTATTTTTTTTTGCCTATAAAGGGTTAAAAACCACACTAGACGCTTTTTTTGATAAAGAGAAATAAAATCTAAAAAGGATTAGTTGCCCAAACGTTAAGCTCTGTAATGAAACCTTTATCTTCCATCTCCAAAATAGACAAAATGGAATGTGCTATTTCTTTAGGAGATAGTTTGTTGTTCACTTCTGCCCTTTCTTGGCGTTCGTCATTAAAAAATGCTGTTGTTACTTCGCTAGGATTCAACTGACAAACGCGTATGTTAAATGGTCGCAATTCTGCTTGCCAACATTGTGTTAAGGCTCTGACAGCAAATTTAGAAGCGGCATAGACACTTCCTCCAGGAAAACCTTTTACGCTAGCCGAAGAACCGATATTGATAATAGTACCACGCTTTTGTTCTTTCATAACCGAAATAATGGATTTTGACAATAAAGCCAATCCAAAAACATTGGTATTAAAAATTTGTTCAAAATCAGAAAAAGTAACGTCTTCTATTTTCTGAAAAGTACCTATTCCAGCATTATTAATCAAAGCATCTGCTTTACCATCTAAAACTTCTATACATTGTTGAGCCTTATCAGAAATATTTTCTTGGTCTGAAATGTCAAAAACTAGTGTTTGAGCTCCCGTATATTTAGCGGCTTCTTCTAGTCTTTGAGCAGATCGTCCCGTAATCAAAACTTTCGCTCCTTTTTCTACTAAAATTTTGGCTGTTTCTTTGCCTATTCCTAGACTACCGCCAGTCAGTAGTATGTGTTTACCTATTAAATTCATATTTAGTCTAAAGTGATGTTTTTTTCAACTGAACCGTTTTCATAAATCAGAAATTGTAACTGATTAGATGTAGGTTCTACAGTCTTTCCCTCAATGTTTCTTATCTCTTTAAGTTGCATAGGCTTGGTTTTTGGGTCATCAATATTAGAGGTAAATGGCCATAGACGAATACCTACAGGTAAATGGTCAGAAATACAATTATCGTAACCATAAAAACCATTACTAAAGTATTGAGCCATATTCATAGTAGTCACATAGTTGTATGCATTATTAAACTCATCGAATAGTTCGTTAGTAATGAGTATATGGTCTAGGTGTGATGGCCAAGAAGGAAAAGACCATTGGGAAGTAGGAAAATCTAAAATTGGCGTATCAGCAAACAGATAATTATCGCTATCGTCTATAAAGGATTGGAAGACGTTATTACTGATGTTATCTTCTATCAAATCGTTATAATCTCCTACTAAAAGAACGTTTTTATCTGCGAGGTTGTTATCTATGTAATATTTGATGGCATTACTGGCTGCTCGTCTTCTAGTTTCTTCATCGCCTGAGTCCGATTCCTCTAGAGTACCATCACCACAACATTTGAGGTGTATGTTTATAATATAAAAGGTAATTCCGCTAAAACTAAGCTCTATTAAATAAGGTGGTCTCCCTGCAAAATTATAGGAGTATTGGTTGGAATTTAAGATGGAATAATGAGAAATAACTTCTACATCATTGTGTACCAAATATGCTAAAATTAAATTATTATAGTTATTGGGTATAATATAGCCTGTGTAATCTTGTAAGCTATTAGCTAATTCTTGAAAAGCCTCTTCATCATTTATCTCTTGTAAAGCATAAACATCAGCTTGCATAGCAGCCATAGCTACCGAAGTCGAATCAATAGTTGTTTGGTTGTTTTTTGGGAAAAATTCTAGATTCCACGTGACTACTTCAAAAGAACCTTCACCACCAAAAACGAGGTCAGATAAACTTTGAGAAAATGCAAGCGTTGAAGCTAAAAAAAATAGAAGTGTTAAGGTTTTATTCATATGACAAATTTACAATTTAAAGCCATAACAATAACTACAATTATTCTTATTAAATTAGCCTTTTAATAATCTTTATCCTTTATGGTTCATTTCAATAGATTTCTATCAATAGTTGTACTTCTTTTATTTTCCAATTCTAACTTTGCTCAATCTTTGAGTAACTTAAGCTTTGGAAATGATAACACTTTCGATGTAATTACATGGAATTTGGAAACCTTTCCCAAAGTAGATGGCACGACAGAGAATTATGTTTCCGATATTATCATTGAACTAGAATCAGAAATCATCGGTTTTCAAGAAATAAACGATATATCGGCTTTCAATACTATGATGGAATCTACATCGGGATATACTGGCTATGTTTTAGATGCTAACTACGGAGGTATAAATATGGCTTATGCCGTTAAAAATGATTTAAGCGTTATAGATGAGTATGCCATACTATCTTCTAGCACTTATAATTATGCTTTTGCTGGAAGACCACCTTATTTGATTCATGTAGAAAAAAATAACATTGAGTATTATGTAATTAATGTACATCTCAAATGTTGTGGTGACGGAAACCTTAACACCTTTGATTCATCAGATGAGGAAAACAGAAGGTTAGTTGCCATTAACCATATTAAATCATATATAGACAATAACTTATATAGTGAAAATGTATTGGTTATCGGTGATTACAACGATGAATTGGACGATAACACTGACGATAATGTTTTTCAAAATTTCATTGACGATAGCGATAATTATCTGTTTGCTGATATGAGCATTGCTAATGGAAATCCTCAGAATTTTTCTTTCCCTAACTGGCCAAGTCATATTGACCATATACTTATTACCAATGAGCTTTTTGATGAGTTTAATTCTGATGAAAGTGATATTACTTCCATACAAGTAGATAATTACATTAGTGGTGGTTTTAGTTCTTATGATGCACTTATCACGGACCACATGCCTGTGGGTATAAGTTTGGTTTACTCCAACGGTTGCACCGACCCTTTAGCACTTAATTACAATCCTGATGCAGTTACCGATGATGGTTCTTGCACATACAATACTGGCAATGATAATATGGTGCTTTTTTTCTCTGAATATGCAGAAGGTTCTTCCAATAACAAATACCTTGAAATCTATAATCCTACATCATCGGTAGTTAGTCTAGAAAATTACGCTATGGCAATAGTGGTAAATGCTCCAGCACAAGTTGGAGTATATGACTCATGGCACTATTTTGATATTGGCTCTTCAGTTCCTGCTAATGGTGTTTTTATTCTTTCGCACCCCTCTTCTGATGCTTCTATACTAGCTGTTGCCGATATGACCACCACACACCTCAGTAATGGCGATGATGGCATAGCTTTAGTATATGGCAATCAACCTTCAACTAACTCTAGCCCCTCAGCTGGCGGATATACTGTTGTGGATAGAATTGGCGATTGGAATGGTGACCCAGGAAGTGGCTGGTCAGTTGCTGGAGTTTCTAATGCTACAAAAGACCATACTTTAGTTAGAAAGTGTTCTGTTAGTCAAGGAAACGCAGATTGGACGGCATCTTCTGGAAGTACTACCGAAAATTCTGAATGGCAAGTATTACCCAATAACGATTGGTCTTATTTAGGACAACATTATCATCCTTGTGAAATAATCATTCAAGGCTGTACAGACCCAAATTCCATCAACTATAATGATCAAGCAACAGTCGATGACGGCTCATGTATTTGTTGTTATTTCGGCTGTACTGATGAAAATGCTATCAACTACAATCCAAATGCTTATTTTAATGATGGTAGCTGTGAACACATTAGTGGCTGTACAGATGCTTTAGCGTCTAATTACAATCCTGATGCAACTTTAGATGATGGCAGTTGCAATATCGAAGATAACCCTTGTGTTTATGTGCCTAATGGATTAAATGTTGACAATATAATTCACAACAGAGTGCAATTCAATTGGATTCAACCTCAAGAGCTCCCCTCCTACTATATGATTCGTTACAGACCATCTGGCAGTAATTCTTGGACGGTTATGACTGCAGGAACACAAAATACAAACCCATCTGATGAAACTTCTAGAACTCGCTACTTCATGCAGCCAAACACCAATTACGATTGGTCTATTAGAGCTAGGGTAATCGATGACGAAGGTAATGTAGTGTGCCAATCGGCTTGGTCACAAACAGCCAATTTCATTACACTTCCTAATTGTCCAAATCTAGTTAGCCTATCAACAAGTACAGAAGCTAATTGGGTGACATTATCCGCAGATGCTCCAAATGGTGACTTTGATATATGGCAATCGAAAGGTAAAATTCGAAAAGTAGGTACATCTGATTATAGGTATGTTAATGGTAGTAATGCTATCAACGTACTTAAAGGCAACTTTGAAGCCAACACCAATTACGAATGGCATACCAAAGCGTGGTGTTATGCTAATGTTGATGAATTTGGAAATTCAGACCCACAATACCATAGTGGATGGGGAGATTTCAGCACTTTTAACACTCAAGAAGAATGCGACAAAACACCTTATAATTTATCAACCACATCTAATGCATCAAATACGACTATTACAATGTCGTGGGACACCCCTACTAACGGCTATCCAGACCATTATTTTTTAGAGCTTAATAATTTAACAACAGGTCAAACATGGGCCTGGAATGATATATCGGCTTACTCAAATTCAAAAACCAAATTCGGTCTCACCATAGGTAATTATTCATGGAGAATTAGAGGAGCATGTGGTAGTAATGGTACTTCTTGGGCTTCACCATTTACAACTTACGAATATTATACACTTGGAACAAATCGAATAAGAAATCAAAATTATGAATTAAACGTTTATCCCAATCCAACTCATAGGGTCTTTAATGTAAACCTTAGCCTACCAACAATTGAAGATGTAGAAATCAAAATCACTAATAAAATTGGTCAAATTGTTTTACAACACGTACAACTACAAACAAATTCTTTCCAACTTAGAATTGATTTAAGTGATTTACCTAAAGCTTTATACATAATTTCAGTAACTTCAGTTTCACTTTCTGTTCATAAAACCATATTTCTGCTCTAGAAAAGTGTTTTTTTTCTTTATTATTTTTATTTGTACTAAATAAGTACTTAATTTCGATAAATGAAATTCTAGTTTTGTAACAGAAAATTGCATCTAAATAAAAATTACTTTAATAATTTCAATTGTTAATTTTTTGAGAAAAAAAAACCTTAGCTCAAAGGTTACAATATTATTTTTAATGTTTTTGTATTACCAAATACTAGCATTTTATGTGTTAATATTTATAATACTGATAAATACAAATGGAATGATAAGTACTAATATTCAAAATAATATATTTATACTGCTTTTACCCGCACTTACACCAATTATACTATCAGTAATTGGAATTAATTAAATCACTACTTACTCAAATGAGGATATATTGAAAATAAAATCTACTAATGTATTTTTATGGTTTTCTAAAAATAATACTAACACTGTTCAAATATCAAAACTTTCTACAATTAGCTTAGAAGAAAAATCAAGCTTTTTAGGACTCAAAAAAAGTCTTTTAATAACAATTAAAGCAAAAAAGCATCGCATTAATGTTTCTATTTTAAGTAAAAATGAAAGAAGAAAACTAATCGAAAACATTAACAAAATGAAAGTCGATTTAAGTGCAGAATGTTAAGAATTCATACTTTTTCGATGATTTAAAAAAAATACTGAGGATAAAGTAAAATTTAAAGTCAAAAATTTAGGTAATTGTAAACTTCTTTCTAAAATTATTCTCGAAACCATTGATGAATACGTTAACTACAACACTATTAGTCGAATTTATGGCGTGGTACCTTATGCAAAAACTCGAACTAAAACTCTTGATAAGTTAGCTCCTTAGGTCTTTTAATAATTACTAATATTGTTCTACTTCATTTAAACTAAATTGTTAAATTTGGATGCATTTAATTCATAAAATATGTTCGGATTTTTCAAAAAGAAATCAAAAAAAGAAAAGCTACAAGAAGAATATAGTAAGAAAAAAGAACAAGCTTTTAAACTGTCTAGAACTAATAGAAAAGAAAGTGATAAACTTGAAAAAGAAGCTAATGATATTTTAATAGAAATTGAAAAAATAAAAGAATAAATGAAAGCAATAAATTCTCTACTTATTATTTTTTTGGTGTGCTATTTTGAGAGCTATTTCTTTAATTTTTTCAAAAATATCTTTTGAATATTTTACTGTATCAGTAAACCCATCAGGTAATTCTTCTTTAAGTAAATACTGCTTTTCTGAATACATTTCCTTACATTTTTTCTCAATTTTTAAAGCAATGTACCCATTGGCTTTAAGCTTGAAGATTGTTTGAAAAATACCATTAAAATTTCTTTTTTGTCGGATGCTATTCTTCAATTAAATCAGGATGTAATTCCCCTAAAGACTTTTCCTTTGGTGGTTTTTTTAATCTTTCTCTAAGAATGGGCTTTTTCAATCTTGAAAAGTTTTGTTTAAAAAATATATTATTATCTATATTTCTATCGTAATACCTTCTTAAGTAATAACAAGTAGTAGGGATGTCAGGTTTCGTTGATTTTCACTATTTATTTTCAGTTTTTATTACACCCCAATCTATCTTTTCACTACCAATAAACTTAGTGACGTAATAGTTAGCTCCTAAGGTCTTTTCATAACTATAATTTAACATTCTTGTAAAGAAGGTTTTTATCTCTTAAATAGCTCCCTAAAGCTTCATTAATCCCCTCTTACAGATTAGATATATCTAAAGTGCCAGTGGGTAAGTATTTATCACAATTTTTAATGATAAAAGCCACATAACAACTAAAAAAAATTGTTATTTAGTACCATTTACCAAAGGAAATAGTGGTAATCTGCTAGCGATACCAAAAGTTTTAACAAATCACTCCAAGAAATAATTTAGAGATATTGATAAGTAAATTAAATTATTAATTTATTTTTTTTATATTGAAAAAATTTTAAAATAAAAAATTATGGAAGAAAAAGATAAAATTAAAAAGTTGGAAGAAGAACTTGCTAAAAAAGAAAATGATCTAAAAATTAAAGAACTTGAGGAAAAAATAAAATCAACAGATCAAAAGATGAAAAATGAAAAAGCGTTAAAATCAAATGGATTTGATGGTTTGTATTGTAGTTCTGATGATAAAATTCTACTTGGTTTTTGTGGCGGTTTAGCTCATAAATTTGGCGTACAGACATCTATTGTAAGATTTATAGTTTTTATATCTGGCTTCTTCTTTGTTGGATGGTTTTACTTAGCTGGTTTGTTTTTACCAAAACATTCTACAAAATAATTTTTAATATTTATATCCAAATAAACTTATGGAAAATTAACGATAAATTAAATACCCCACACTCTATCTTTTCACTACCAATAAAGTTAGTGACGTAATAGTTTATAATTAATTTTTGCAGCTAATTTCTTTCAGTTTACTTAGAATTTTAACCATAGCATAGGTATCTAGCTTACAGTACTCCAACAGTTGATTTCTCGTTTCTTTAACATCACCTTCAAAGGATCCATTAAGCATGGAAAGAAATGTATTGGATGCAGTACCTCCCTCTTTAATGTCAAGGTCGTTATATGAGAGTTCAGGAACTATAGCAGGAAGTACAGACTTTATAGAATAACTACCTCTCATTTTTGGGGCATAATACCATTTCTTTTGAAAAGGAATCATTAAGTCTATTAATCGATTTACAATACCTCTCAACTCATCAGAATACTGAGGAAATACCTCTATTAGATCATTAAGTTTACCTTTTTCA
>Ga0115013_10000051_pt1 | contig 76145 bp, 59 predicted proteins | sample SouAtlMetagenome_2_FD_88686 | JGI IMG/M metagenome (GOLD analysis project Ga0115013, IMG submission 88686) | Marine eukaryotic phytoplankton communities from Atlantic Ocean - South Atlantic ANT15 Metagenome | ecosystem: Environmental > Aquatic > Marine > Oceanic | place: South Atlantic Ocean...
AATACCACGTGGAGCGACTGATGCGGGATGCCAAGATCACGCAGATCTACGAAGGCACGTCAGAGGTCCAAAAAATCGTGATCAGCCGATCCGTTCTGGCGGACTGATCCACGCCACGACCGCCCTGGTAGACGTTTTCAATTCAACCGCTCGTTTCTGGCGTTCCACTCGGAGCGCTCCCCGCGAAGCCACGTGAGGATCTCGTCGCGTCCGTCGTTGTCGACGTCGCGCAGTTCGATGCGGTCTGCACGGGTCAGGCCTGACAAGCCCACCTCTTCGCCTTGGCCCAAGGTGAACTCACGCACCCAACCCGTCTCGTCGACGTACAACACAGACGTACGGTCTAAGTTGGCGCCCTTCCGAAACAAGGGGGCTTGCCGGGGGTCCACCCTGACTGGCGTGGTGGCCCGGACGCTGCCGTTTCGCTTCAGCAACTCCACTTGTCCGTTCTCTCGTCCCACATAGAGATAGTCTTTGGAGCCAAGCCTCAAGTGACGGATGTGACGAATCTGCGAGGACACGTCCATCCCATCTCCGGGGCGGTGTTCCCAGCCCGTGGTTCGCTTCCCGTCCCCTCTGAAATTCTCCACCAATCCGCTTGCCCCGGACGCCACCAGGTACCTGTACTTTCTCGTGTTCTCGTAATCCACAAGTGCCCATGCCGTCCACTCCCCTTTGGCGGGCTGAAGGGGAAAGCCCGAGACTTCACGTCCCTTCACGTCCACCATGTGCAAACCAGACGGCTCACAGAACATGGTTTGGTACTTACCATTGGCATAGACATCCACCTCCACAGCGCCACCCTCCAACAAAGAGGAGTCCAACCCCATGGACCACACAGCAGCCCCATTGTCTTGCGCTGCCACAAGCGTCTCAGCCTCCAAACGCACGGTCATTTCCGACGCGGTCCGGTGGTTCCGCACCCTTCCCACCACGCCATCCGTTGCTTTACCGATGTTGACGGCAACCGGATTTGGGGAGGACATGACTTCGTCAATCCCGTCGTGACCCTGTGGGACCCAAACCACCACCCCATTTTCCATCGCCGATCCCGTCCATGCGGACAGAGGGGTCTGACCTGTGCGCTCGTCCTTGAGGACCTCCCATGTCCAATCGCCTCTCCCGTTCACAATGGCATCGTCTCCTTTCCAGCTGATGGACCACCCGCGCGTTGTCGCCAAGGTTTGAAGGTCTTCGCGCCATTGGGGCTCGACGTGCCATCTTCCCCCGTCTTCCCATCGGGTTCCCCAAGCGGACATCCGAATGCCTGACTCGCACAGGGTCAGGTCCAAGGGGTCGAAGTCGGTGGGGGCTTCTCCAAGGCGGCCCGACCACCAGTCACCCGGAACCCTCGCGCCTCGCGGCGCATACAAGCTGGGACGCACCGTGGAATCGTCCATGCCGCACCCCAATTCAAAATCCGGCCAATACAGCACCCCCTCCTCTCCTTGGAGTTGCCAACCAAAATCCGTGCGACGCAATGCCGCACCGGCCTCTCCCTCACGCCAACGCGCTGCCATCTCCCCTGGGCGTTCCTCCCAACGGGACTGCGATGCTTTTGAACCACTCAACCAACCACCCCGCCAAGCGCGTTGATCCCAGCCCTCTGGCAAAACCAACCACGGGTTTTTAGTGTGCCACAATCCATGACCGGCATCGTCAAAAAACGCCCTAAACCAAGTCGTGGAGGGCACCTCCGCACCCTGCGGCAACCGACGTAGCGCCGCCTCCGGCGTCATTTGTACCCACTCCGTCCAATCGTCCGACGCCCAAAGCATCGGATTGGCCACTTCACCTCCTTCCACGGGGTTTGTGACATGAAAGAAGGTCACCAACCCCGCAAGGAGCAAGGAGAGAAATGGAAAGATCCACGCGCGCATGGGTCGAAGTTCGTGGCTGTCGTCAGGAAATCCGCACCCAATTGCTGCGGGCTTTCAACGCAGTTTCCAACGCTTCGCGGAGGGCCGTGTGCTCGGGGCGGCCCAAGTCGGGGTCTTCTTCAAGCACGGTTTGCGCGAGGTAACGCGCGCTGGAAAGCAAGGGCCTGTCTCGCACCAAGTCCGCCACTTTCAGATCGGGAACCCCGCTTTGCTGCGTGCCCATCACGTCCCCGGGGCCGCGCAATTCCATGTCCACCTCCGCAATCTCGAAACCGTCGTTGGTGCGACACATGGTCTCGAGGCGCCGGCGCGCGTCTTGGCCGAGGTCCGACGACGACATCAAAATGCAATAGCTCTGGCTTGCACCCCGTCCCACACGGCCACGAAGCTGATGCAATTGGGACAGTCCAAACCGCTCGGCGCTCTCAATGACCATCACGCTTGCGTTCGGGACGTTCACCCCGACCTCAATGACCGTGGTGGCCACGAGGATTTGGGCTTGCCTCTTGACGAATCGATCCATCTCCCAAACCTTGTCGTCTGGTTTCATCCGGCCATGGACGATGGCCACCTGATACTCCGGTGGCGGGAACCGACGGACGATGCTTTCGTAGCCGTCCATCAAGTCTTTGTGATCGAGCGTGGCACTCTCCTCAATCAGCGGATACACCAGGTAAATCTGTCTGCCCTCGGCGATTTGATCTTCCAAAAATTGAAACACCCCCAGCCGAGAAGCGTCGGTGCGATGCACCGTTTGGATGGGCTTTCGACCCGGTGGCAATTCGTCCAAAATGCTTGAGTCGAGGTCGCCATACGCGGTCATCGCCAAGGTCCTCGGAATGGGGGTCGCTGTCATCACCAAAATGTGCGGCGCCACCTTGGCTTTCTTCCACAACTTCGCCCGCTGCGCTACGCCAAAACGATGCTGCTCATCGATGACGGCCAACCCCAACTTGGCGAAGACCACGGTCGGTTCAATCAAGGCATGCGTTCCCACGAGAATGTCAATGCCGCCGGCATTGAGGTCTTCCAAAATGGTTTTCCGAGCCGCCCCTTTGACCGACCCCGTGAGGAGTTCCACACGAACATCCATCGGACCAAGCATCTCCCGCAACCCCTCGAGGTGCTGCTGGGCAAGGATTTCCGTGGGGGCCATGATGGCCGCCTGGTAGCCGTTGTCCTTGGCGAGCAGGGCAGTGAGCAACGCCACCACGGTCTTGCCACTTCCCACGTCTCCTTGCAACAACCGGTTCATGTGCCACCCCGTGTTCAGGTCGCCGCGAATCTCGCGAAGGACGCGTTTTTGGGCATCGGTCAACTCAAAAGGGAGCCGGTCGTGGTAAAACGTGTTGAAGGCGTCTCCAACCTCCGAAAACCGCACCCCAGGCATGTCCTCGGTTACGGTCTTCTTGTGCTGAAGCAAAGTCAACTGCAGGAGAAAGAGCTCTTCAAAGCGCAAGCGGATTTGCGCCCGTTCCGCTTCTTGAGGCGTGGATGGGGCATGCACGGTGCTGAGGGCCTCCGCCCGTCCCATCAACTTCATTTCTCGCAACACACGCTCGGGCAGCGTCTCCGTCATGGCCGGCTCAACCGCGGCGGCCACATTGCGAATCAACTTGGCCAGGCCTTGGCTGTGCAGGCCCTGACGGCCGAGTTTCTCCGTGCTGGAGTACACGGGATGCAGCCCATCTCCCTTCCTCGTCTCAAAGTGGGACAACAGTTCCACCTCTGGGTGGGAGATGTTCCATTTGCCTTTGTACAAATTGGGTTTGCCGTAAATGACGACCTGCTTCTGCACCGGCAGACTTCGCAGAATCCACTGAGCTCCACGGAACCACTGAAGCTCCATCGTCGCTTCGCCGTCGTCAAACACCGCAATCAGTCGGCTGCCTCGGGCGCCACGTACCTCTTTGGCTTGGGTGATCACGCCCCGCATTTGGACAGCGGTGTGCTCACCCTGAATGTCCGCGATGCGGTGAAACTGGCTGCGGTCTTCGTACCGAAACGGCAGGTGCAGGAGCAGGTCCATGCACGTCCGAATGCCCAGCTCAGAAACAAGCGCGTCGGACCGTTTGGGCCCGACGCCTTTGAGAAATTCTACAGGAGTGGATGGGAGCACCTCGGCCATGGTCACGGCAAGCTACGTCCCTTCCCCCGTCAGACCAACATCAAGACGGGATTCTCCAAGTTTTGCTTGACTTCGTTCAAGAAGGCCGCACCGGTCGCACCATCCACCACGCGGTGGTCGCAGCTCAGGGTCACCTTCATGGTGTGGCCAGGCACCACAGCGCCGTCGCGTACCACAGGCACCGCCTGGATGCCACCGACCGCGAGGATGCACGCATCGGGCGGATTGATGATGGCCGTGAACTCGTCGATGCCAAACATGCCGAGGTTCGAAATCGTGAAGGTGTTGCCTTCCCAATCGCTCGGCTGGAGTTTTTTGTCTTTCGCTTTTTGGGCAAACTCGCGCACTTCCACGCCAATCTCGCCGAACGACTTCACGTTCGCGTGCCTCACCACGGGCACAAGCAAGCCGTCTTCCACCGCCACAGCCACGCCAATGTGGACGTGCTCGTTGTAGCGAATGCGGTCCTCCAACCAGCTGCTGTTGACAGCGGGGTGGTTCTTGAGCGCCATCGCCACGGCCTTCACGACCATGTCGTTGAAACTGACCCGGTGAGGTCCGCGGTCGTTGATGGCTTTGCGGGCCACCATGGCTGCGTCCATGTCAATGGTCAGGCTCAAATAGAAGTGAGGCGCGGTGAATTTGCTCTCGGCCAAACGGCGGGCAATGGTCTTCCGCATCTGCGAAACACCCACTTCCGTAAAGCGCTCCACTGCGGTGGCTGCGCTGGCGCCGCCACCCACGAAGGCTTCGACGTCGCGCTTGACGATGCGGCCGCCTTCACCCGAACCTGGGATCAAGCCCAAGCTCAGTCCGCGCTCCTCGGCCAAACGCTTGGCCAAAGGAGAGGCTTTCACGCGGCCGCTGGCCCCAGCGGGGGCTGGGGCAGGTGCCGCTTGCGCTGCAGGGGCAGGAGCCGCTGCGGGTGCGGGGGCCGGTGCGGGAGCTGGCGCTGACGCCGGAGCGGGTGCGGGAGCCGGTGCTGCAGCAGGTGCTACAGGCGCTTCCTCAACCGGGGCCTCTGCCTCTGCCTCTGCCTCTGCAGAAGCGAGCAAATCGGCGATGTCCTCGCCCTTCTCGCCGAGCACACAGAGCACGCTGTCCACAGGGGCGGCGCCTCCTTTCTCCACACCAATGTGAAGCAAGACGCCGTCCTGGAAGGATTCAAACTCCATGGTGGCTTTGTCGGTTTCGATTTCGGCAAGCAACTCGCCACTTTCCACCTCGTCGCCAATGTTTTTGTGCCACTCTGCGACGACCCCTTCGGTCATGGTGTCGCTCAGTTTGGGCATGCGAATGATTTCAGCCATGTCAGTCGTTCACAAAGGGGTAATCAGATTGCATATAGACGTCTTCGTAGAGTTCAGAAGCGTCGGGAAGCGGGCTTTCTTCCGCAAACTTGATGGCTTCCTCCACTTGAGCCTTGACCTCTTTTTCGACGGCCTTGAGCTCTTCTTCCGTGTTCCACTTGTTCTCGAGGATGACACCGCGGACGTGGACGATGGGGTCGCGCTCCACGTAGCTGGCCACCTCGTTCTTGGTGCGGTACTTCTGGGGGTCGCTCATGGAGTGGCCCTTGTAGCGGTACGTTTGGATGTCTAAAAGCGTGGGGCCCTCGCCTTTGCGGCCGCGCTCTGCAGCTTCGGCGATGGCGTCCCGAACGGCCTCAGGACTCATGCCGTCTACGGTAGCCGAAGGCATTTTGTAGCTCGCGCCGAGCGTCTCGAGGTCGGTCACGTTGGACGTGCGTTCGACCGAGGTGCCCATGGCGTACTGGTTGTTCTCAATGATGAAAATCACAGGGAGCTTCCAGGTCATGGCCATGTTGAAGGTCTCGTGCAGCATGCCCTGGCGTGCAGCGCCGTCCCCCATGAAGCACACGGTCACGTGGTCCTCCTTGCGGTACTTGTCCGCGAAGGCAATGCCCGCGCCAAGGCCAATCTGGCCTCCGACGATGCCGTGTCCGCCAAAAAGGTTGCGCTCCTTGTCGAACATGTGCATCGAACCTCCCTTTCCCTTGCTCGTTCCCGTCTTCCTGCCGTACATCTCGGCCATCACGTACTTGGGATCTGTGCCAAGTACAATCGGGTGCGCGTGGTCGCGGTACGCCGTAATCACACGGTCCGTAGGGCGGATGGCCTCACGCATGCCGGAAAGCACGGCTTCTTGTCCAATGTACAAGTGGCAAAAGCCACCGAATTTTTGTTGGATGTACAGCTGGCCGCAACGTTCCTCGAACTTTCGCATGAGGTACATCTCGCGAAACCAGCGCGTGTATGTGTCTTTGTTCAGACCCTTTGCTGACTTCTTGGCAGCGGGCGTACGTCCTGCTTTTGCAGGCTTTTTAGGCGCTGCAGTCGCTGTAGGTTGTGAAGTTGCCATCGCGTTTGGATTAACGTTCAAATATAGCGTTCAGCCTGACCTCTCCACCCGACTTGGGGCATGGTCCTGTTGCGCGTCCATATCGTGTTCTAAGTACACGAATTTAAACAGGGAAATCGTTTAAGCCTCGAGGGGCCCGTGCCCGTGACATGCAACCTTCGCTTCTCTTACGCGTCGTACCTTCGCAGCCGCCCCACTGGGCACCTGCAACAAACCTGCGATTTGTCTCCTCAACTCCATCAACTTCTTCAGAGCCGAAGTCCCCTTGGACTGAAGGCCATTGACGCCGTGGCCCTGATGGACCGCTTCGACTCCAAGTACGTGGTGCCCTCGGCATGGCTGGAAAACCTCGTCCAAGAACTGGGCGAACACAGTGTCCTTTCCATCCAAAACCAAGTCTCGACGATCTACAGCAACCTGTACTTCGACACGCCGGAAGGGACTTGCTTGGAAGACCACACCCGCGGCAAAAACATCCGGTACAAGGTGCGCGTTCGGCAATACGCCAACACCGGGATGGCTTTCTTGGAGGTGAAGTTGCGCGACGTGCACAGCAAGACCTTCAAGCACCGCATTGTGCGCAAGGGGGCATGGGACGCTCCTCTAACCCCAGAGGAATTCCACTTCCTGGGTCAACACCTTCCGAACGCGAGCTTGCTGACGCCCTCCTTGCAGAGTTCCTTCGAACGCTTCACCTTGATTCACGTGGGCCAAGGTGAACGCATCACCTTTGACCAAGACCTTCAATTCAAGGTTCCTGCAATGAAGGAAAGCGCAGACCACCCTTGGGTGAAACCCATGCCGCATTTGGCCGTGGTGGAATGGAAACAGAGCAACATCAACCACCAAGGCGAACTCATTCAGGCCATCCGTGCCCAGAAGGGCCGACGCGGCCCCCTCGGACGCACCTTGCGCCTGTCCAAATTTGTGTTGGGCCAAGCCCATCTTGCCCCGGAGCGCAACTTCCGAGGCTACCGAGCAGCACTGCGTGACCTGGCGCGCGCCGAACATTACGCTGCAAACCCGACCTTCGCGCCGCAATCCATTCTGAGATGACCGCATCCTTGTCTACGATCTTCAATGCTGCCTTCTTGAGCCCAGGCTGGGAATCCCTCCTCGGCCTGTTTGCACTCAACCTCGTGTCTTCACTCGTCGTGGTCCGCTTGATTTACCACATGGCCGCAAAGCGACGCGACTTTGTATTCACGTTCATGTTGGTGTCCACGGCCGTGTTCTTATTGTGCCGCTTGCTGGCCGGCGTGGAAATCGATTTGGCGTTTGCCTTGGGCCTGTTCGCCATTTTCGGCATCATCCGCTACCGAACCAACGCCATCCCCATTCGGGAAATGACGTACCTGTTCATTGTCATCACGCTTGCCGTCATCAATGCCTTGGCCCCTTTGGCGGCCTCATGGCTCGAGATTGCCATGGCCAACGTACTGATTTGGGCCCTGTCCTACGTCTTGGAACGGCTGTGGTTTGTGGAGCACCTGGCAACCAAAATGGTCATCTACGACCGCATCGACTTGCTGCACGCAGGACGTCGTCACGAGCTGATTGCCGACCTCGAGCAACGCACGGGGGTTACAATCGTTCACCTGGAGATTGGCAAGGTGGACTTGCTCCGAGACACTGCCAACTTGAAGATTCACTTCTCTGCGGACCAAGAGCCCGGTCACTTCGAGGAAATTCAGCCCTGATTGGACTGAATCATTGCGCTTGAAGAAGGACCACAGCATGCGCGCTCACGCCCTGCTCTAATCCCACAAATCCAAGCTTTTCAGTTGTGGTGGCTTTGACGCCCACCTGTCCAACGTCCACGCTCAAGATGTCCGCAATGCACTGACGCATCGCGGGGATGTGTGGCTTGAGTTTGGGCTGCTGCAAGCACACTGTGGAGTCAAGATTGGCCAAACCGTAGCCTTGCGCTTGGACCATCTTCCAAGTATCCCTCAACAAGATCTTGCTGTCGATGCCTTTGTAGGCAGGGTCCGTGTCGGGAAAGTGCGTGCCGATGTCTCCCAAGGCGAGTGCGCCCAACATGGCATCACAAATGACATGAAGAAGCACGTCGGCGTCGCTGTGGCCCACCGATCCTTTGTGATGCGGAATCGTCAGACCACCAATGACGAGGTCCTCGCCTTCGGCCAGCTGATGAACGTCGTAGCCGTAACCGATGCGCAAGCTCATTCGTCGCCGTTGACGTAGTCGGCCAAATCCGAGAACTGCAACCGGAGCGTGAAGCGAAGGGTGTTGGCCAACGGATTCTGCTGGGTGGTGCTGATGAGGTAGCTGAGATCCACCGTAAACACGGTGTACTTCACGCCCGCCCCCAACGTCACAAACTGGCGGTTGCCCTTGCTGAAGTGCTCAAAGAAGTACCCTGTGCGGAAGGCAAAAACATCCGCAAAGTTGTACTCCAATCCCGCTCCCAAATTCACCTCGCGCAACTCCTCACGCAGGCGACTTCCCTCGAGTACAGAGGCCGTGCCGTCGCTGTCGAAGGTCACGATACCAGGGGCGTCGTAGAAGCTCTGCACGATGCCTGTGGCGACACCCACGTTGGGGTCTAAGCCACTGATGATTTGGGAGGGATCCTCCAGCGCGTAGATAGGCTGCGTGGGCACCAACAATTTGTTGGCGTCGAGCGCCACAGTCAGGCTGTTGTACTCGTCCAACTCGGTTTCGTACGCCGCACCGATGCGGAGGTTGCTCGGTATGAAATCACGCGCAGCCGTCTCGGTGTAAGACATCTTCGCCCCGAGGTTGCTCATGTTCAAGCCCATGCTGAACGTGCCGTCCTTTTCACCCCAGTCTGCCTGGTCGTTCACGTAGTACATGCTCAGGTCGGCCGCAACCGAAATGCCGGGTCGGCTTTCTGCGCCCTGCACGGCTGTGCCGCCCGTCAAGTTGCTGTGGATAAATCGCGCCGAGAAACCGCCACTGAAGCGGTCCGAGAATTTCTGAGAAAAGCCGCCGTCGAGGCTGAGCTCTGCAGGTTGAAAGTCGCGGATCGTGGTGCCAACTTCGTCGGTGAAGGTGATGTTGCCCAAGCTGAAGTAGCGAAGTGCCACCCCGTAAGCCTGACGCTTGTTCAAGCGACGCACCGAGCTGACGTATGCCAAATTCATGTCGTCCACCAAAGCACGCAACCAAGGGGCGTAGCTCAAGCTCATTTCCACCTCATTCTCCGAAAACGCCATCTTGGCCGGATTCCAATGCATGCTGTTGGCGTCGGGAGACAGGGCCACACCCACATCACCCATCGCTCCGGACCGCGAGTCCGGCGCAATCATCAAAAACGGCACCGCCGTGGTGATGGTGTTCAGCTGGAGCAGCTGCGTGGGATCTTCTTCCACAATTTGACCCCACGTGTTTGAGGGGAACCAAAGGGTCAGAACCGCAATCGCAATCGCGGTGGTGTTGAGGAGTTGCTTCATCGTAGAGCTGCCAAAGTTAATCATCGGTCCTTGGTGTCATTGGGGTCGAAGAACGACCAACTTGTCCGCGTATTGTGCGGTTTGGCCAAATTCGTTTTCCCACGTCACGCGGAACACATACACGCCTGGGGCTACGCGCCCTCCGGAAGAAGGTTTCAAATCCCAGGTCATTACATCGTCGCGGAAGCCCAAGACCTCGCCTTCAAACGTCTGCTCGTGGACGCGCTGGCCTTGGACGTTGTGCACCGCCAGCGTCACCTTGGCTTCGCGGCAGGCCTGGTTGCCCGACATGCGGAACGTCACTTGCTCGTGGGCAGGGTTGGGGTATGCCAGCACTTCCAACAAGGCGACTTCAAGCGAAGAGGCGACCACAAAGTGGGTTTGGGCTGAAGCACTGTTGTTGGCCACATCCCACACCTTGAGTTCCAGGTGGTGCTCGCCTTCGCTCAGGTTTTGGAATGGGAAGCGGATGCTCCCGCGCTGGTAGGTGTCCAAATCCGAGACGAAGTACTCGTTTAACACAAAGGGGCGACTCGCATCTCCATCCAGGATGGCCTTGGCGTCATGGCCGATGCCATTGCCCGAGGTGTTGATGCCGCTGGCGTCAAAAATGCGGGCGAACAGCCATGGGTCTTCGTGGACCACATCCCCTGCCTTGAACAACGTGTCATTCATGTACAAGTCAACTTCAGGCCCCTCGTCATCGAGCGTGGGGTTGTCCGAGGTGCCTCCGATGATGAATGCTTCGGTGTATCCGTGGGCATCGGTGTTGTTCGACAAGGCGTAGCAACTGATTCGCCCCGGCCCAAACGCGTAATTCAAATCCCTTGGCACGATGAATCGGAATTCAAATTCTCCGTTCACCACGGAAGCCAAGCCCTTGTGCAAGATGTTTTGGAACACCTCATAGGTGAACGGCCCCTCACTGGCGTCGTTGTCCAGCGTCGTGACCGAGGCGCGTTTGTCAAACACCGTCGGTACCACCACCCCGTTGAAGCCCGTGAGTGCGTCGCCTTGCGCATTCCCGACGTACCCACGGACGACCACTTCGTCGAGCGAACGCATGGTGTCGGGCACCTGCGTGAGGTACACGCGCTCGGAGGGATAGGCCAGTTCGAGCGCGGGATCGCCCATCAAACTGAAGTTGCGGCTGTTGGTGTGGGAAGTGATTTGGTCTGAGTTCTTTGTGTCGCGGTAGATGTCCCCCAAACAGCGCCCCTGCACGTCGTCCAGCGCCGTCTCAAAGAAAGCGCGATTCACTTGCTGGTTGCCCGAGCTGTACACCGTTCGGGTGGTGGTGAGCAACGCCACACCTCCTCCTTGGGGATTGAACAAAATGGCTTCTCCCGCCGAATAGGTGTCAGGGTCGTCGTAGCGGAACAATTCGCACGTGGCGGTCATAAACACCGGCAAACGCCGCAGGTTGGTCCACGCCTGAATCGTCTCCAAGTTCAAAATGCGTTCGTGGGCCCACCCTCGCTCTCCGCCGTGACCGATGTAATTGACAATCAGGGCACCTTCGTCCACGCGCCGCGCGATCTCGGCCGTGGCATCCTCGTACCGTTCACCCCCTGGGGTGTTGGTTTGGACATAGGCATCGGGATACACCTTGACCACGTCGTACTCATTGTGGTTGGCGCGAATGGTGTTGCTGTGCTCCTCGCTGTTCTCCATGTATCGGTGGCCATCTTGGTTGTTGCCATCCTGGTCGTCCGAGACAAACAACACCCGGTTGCGCCACGGCCCGTAGGTGCTCGTGCCGTTGGGGTCCAAACACGATGCCGCATCAACCGCCCCTTCGTCCACCCCCATGTACGTCGCCACTTTCCCCACCACCGCCATGGCTGAAGCCAAGTCCGAAGCCGGAATCCGTCCCACCCCCAACTGAAGCAAATCCTCAGGTTTTTCGTCCTGTCCCTCGGCCACCAAGGCGAAGTAATCGTCTGAGATGTAGCTGGTCGTCGTTTGAAGCGATTCCGAGGAGTAATGGCCCACAATCGTGGTGCCATTGCCCTGCACATTGCGGTTTTCGTAGGATGCATCGCCCATCAAGGTCAAATACCGCGGGGGCTGAATGGCACCATCGCTTTGGGCCGCACGGTCGGTGAGCATCATCATGAGCATCTTGACGGCGGTGGGATCCGCCACGCCTGAACTGAATGCATCGAACACGTCCTGTTGAGGCACCACCGCCACGCGCAACCCCCTCGCCGCGTGCAGGCTGGCCAACGAATCGGCTGCCTCCAGCAAACCAGGAACCGTGACAATCACGTTGTCCACTTCGCCAAGCCCGTGCACGTTGCTGTTTCCCACCCCCCCGAGTGCTTTAGGCCTCAGCACAGAAGACCAACGGAAGGCGGCGTAACGCCTCGGCGCATCCCCCACTGCATCTTGCCACACGATGCTGCCGTTGGCGTTGGTGGTGGCCACACGCTTGACCTCGAGCGGGTCCGTCACATCCCACACCTCGTCAGGGGCGTTGCCTCCCAAGACGTATTCCGCACCGGCCACGGGGCTCCCTCCCTCGTCGAGAGGAAGGCCGTTGATGTGCATTTGGCCGGAGGTGTAGACCAAATTCTGTGAAGCTTGGTAGGTCAAAAAATCGATCCACGCATTGCTGTCGTCGGTCCCCGGGGTGAACGTCGCCAGCACTTGAATCCCTTCCAGCGTCATTGGCGCCGTCAACTCACCTCCCACGTAGCGGGCATAGAGCAGCGAAGACGGGGAAAGCAAGTTGTCCGTAAGTGTGACCGACTGACCTTCGAATTCGTAGTTCAATTGGGAGGCGCTGCCCGTGCCCACGCTGCGCATGGCGGCCCCAAAACGCACTGTCGCAGGCGTGCCCAAGACGGCGTGGTTGAGGGGGATGTTCCACGTCGCCGTGTTGGCCCCAAGTGCGGAAAGCCGCGCTCCAAACCAATTTCGGCCCGAGCGAATCAAATTCACCTCATGGTCCTCTAGGACGCCAAACACGGCGTGTTGGGTGCGAACCTCGTCTACATCCCCCGTCCAGGGCGCTGCCAACGATATGTTCGTCAACGGAAGCGAGTCCGGTGCGTCCGTACGCAAGAACCACTTCGCCGTGTCTCCCCAAAGCGCCGCTTGATGCGTCCATCCATCGTCCAAGGTCCACGCCCACGTTTCGTGTGAGCTGGCATGCCAGCACATCTCGTCGCCGGGATCAAACGACCCATCCTCCAATCCGCGCAACACCACGTGCTGTTGTGGAACGTCCAATGGCCGTTCCGCGTCGTTGTTCAGGGGCAGGTGTCGCCCACCTCGACCGTACAAACGGAGTTTCGCGGGGTCAATGGCCCCAGGATCGACCCCGGAGGCAATGAGCTCGTCGTACCCCAGGCAGTGCACGCCCTCTTCTGTGGTGGCGAAGGCATACCAAGTCCCCGTGGCCCGAACGCTTTCCTGGGGCCAGTTTCTTGTCACCCGATTGAATCCAACCGGCGACGCCCCAAGAATGGCTCTCAACGAAGACAAACGCTCCCAAGCGCCCCGCCTGTGACGAATCACGGAGCCGCTTCCGCGCAACACCGTCTGTGAGCCATCCCCTTCAGCCACCCATGACCAAGGCTCCGCTGTGCGGCTTCGCCATTGCCGCGTCCATTCTTCGTGAAGCTCTGACTCAAGGGGCAACCACTCGTCTTCTAGATCAAGCACCTCCACCCCTGGCCATTGCTGAGAAAGCGGTGTTTGCCAAGTCACCGCCGCACGGGAATCTGCGCGCGCGACAACCGTTTGGATGTCCTCCACCTCCCACGCCAAATCGACGTGCATCACCACCCCTTCATCCGTGACATCGTCGGTGGTTTGGGCCCAAATTCGGCTGCTCCCATGGCCTCCGGAGAGCCACAAACAACACCCCAAACCCGCATACCAAAACGCCCTCCACCCACGTTGAGATGTGAACAACCTCCCCGCAAACCCGGGAAGTTCAATGTGTGAATCGCGCATTTTCGCAGTGAAGATTGAACTCATGATGCTCAAGTCCATTAGCACCCATACGCACAAAGGTGCGGCATATTGTGCCTCGCACCCCCATTCGGGTTCATGCGCCGATGGTCGTGGTGCGAAGTCGAGGCGCACCACGCATACCTCGCCAAAATTCCGTAACATTGTGGGTTCAACACATTGTTCGATCATGACGAAATTGACCTCCTGCCTTCTGCTCTTCGCGATGACCGCCGCGTTTGTCGTCGTCGTAGCACCCCAGGATGCCCATGCACAAGACCCAGAGTTCTCGCAATTCTACTCCAATCCCTTGCTGCTCAACCCGGCATTTGCAGGTACAGCACGCGGGCCTCGCGTCGTGATGTCTCACCGCAACCAGTGGCCTTCCATGAGTGGCGCATTTGTCACGCAGGCCGTGGGCTACGACCAGCACTTCAATTCCATTTCAGGTGGTTTGGGCCTGGTCTTGATGAACGACCAAGCGGGCCAAAACACCTTGACCACCACCCGCATCACCGGGATGTACTCGTACCAACAAGCCATCACGCGGAAGTTGTCCTTGCGCATGGCGCTTGAAGCGAGCTACTTCCAGAAGGCCTTGGATTGGAGCAACCTCACGTTTGGGGACATGATTGACCCCCGTCGAGGTTTCATTTACGAAACCGCCGACACACCGCGCGGCGAGACGGTGAAGAAGGTGGACTTCGGCGCAGGCTTGCTTGCCTTCACGGAGAAGTTCTACGCCGGCGTTGCAGGTCACCACTTGAACGAACCCAACGAAAGCCTCGTGGTGGGTACGAGTCGCTTGCCCATGAAAATCACGGGGCACGCAGGAGCCAAGCTCCCCTTGCAACGCAGTGTCAAAGGCGTGGAAGCATGGATTTCCCCCAACGTTCTGTACCGCCGTCAGGGTGAATTCCAACAACTGAACTTGGGGGTGTATGTCAGCAAAGGGCCCCTTGTGGCTGGAGTGTGGCACCGAGGATTCTTCTCGGAGGACACGCGTGACGCCCTGATCGTGCTTTTGGGAGTTGAAACCGCCCTGATGCGCTTCGGATACAGCTATGACATCACCATCTCGGACTTGACGCCAGCCACGGGTGGCGCACACGAACTGAGCCTGAGCATGAAGTTCGCTTCTCCTCAGCGATCCAAATTCAGAACGGTCTCCTGCCCGACCTTCTGACGCAAGAAACCTGCATCTACTTGAAACCTGAAAATTGAATCCGCACAACATGACGCAAAAGCACATTTACGGCTTGCTCGCAGTCGCCCTGGGTCTTATGACCTTGAATGGATGTTACTACGAGCGCTCAGGCGCCACAGGTTGGGCGTACAACTTCTATGAAAACGGCGGCTTTGAACGGGCGCCATATTTCGAACAAGAAACGGGTCCAGGCCTGATTTTCGTGGAAGGAGGTACGTTCACCATGGGCCAAGTGGATGACGACCTGAACTACGCGTGGGACAACATTCCGCGCCGCACCACCGTGTCATCCTTCTACATGGACGAGACCGAGGTGACCAACCACTTTTGGACGGAATACCTCTCTTGGTTGCAACGCATCTACGGCTCTTCCTACCCAGAAATCGTGGAGCGCGCCTTGCCCGACACGGCAGCTTGGAGAAACAAACTGGCCTACAACGAGCCCATGGTGAACTTTTACTTGCGTCACCCTGCCTACCGCGATTACCCGGTGGTTGGAGTGAGCTGGTTGCAAGCCAACGACTTCTGCAAGTGGCGCTCAGACCGGGTGAACGAAGGCATCCTCATTCGCGAGGGCCTCTTGTTGCACAACCCCGATGCCCAAATCGACGAGGAGCACTTCACCACAGAAACGTACCTGTCTGGCCAATACCAGGGCGAGCGTGAGCGTGAAGGTTTGCCCAGCTACAGCTTGAACGCGGAATTCCGCGACGTCCGCATGGAGGACGGCGTGCTCTTGCCCAACTACCGTCTGCCCACCGAAGCAGAGTGGGAGTTCGCAGCCCTGGGCCTCATTGGAAACAGCCTGGGTGAACTCGTGGCAGAGCGCAAAACGTACCCTTGGAATGGCCACTTCGTGAGAAATGGAGACAGCCGCACTGGGGGATACGGAAGCATCAATGCCAACTTCGTGAAAGGACGCGGTGACTACATGGGTGTCGCGGGTGCGCTGGACGATTTTGGAGACATCACCGTCGACGTCTACACATACGCCCCCAACGACTATGGCTTGTTCAACATGGCTGGAAACGTCAACGAGTGGGTTTTGGACGTCTACCGTCCCTTGTCCATCCAAGACAACAACGAATTCCGCCCCTTCCGTGGCAACGTGTACCAAACGAAGCGCCTCGATGCAGAGGGACGTCCCGTCGACAAGTACGACTACGTGGTCTACAACATTCTTGGAGTCAAAGAATTCCTCGGTACGTATGAGACGGAAGGCAACAGCGTCGGCATCTTCACACCCGAAGACGTGGATTTGATGGGCAACCTCACGTCCAAAGTCAATGAGGCGGAGGAGCGCTTGACGCAGCAACGCTTTGAGGAGGCCCAAACCCTCATGCAGGACGCCATGGACCTCATTGTGGACAGCGATGCACTTGCCGCCTCTGACCTGCGCAAGGGATTCAGCAACAACATCGATGCCCTCCCAGGACAAATGCAGAAGCGCAACGAGTCCCTCGAAGAGAACTTGAACCGGACCAACTACCGCATTGCCGACAACATCGACTACCTCGATGGCGACCGCAACAGCTCGTTCGACTTCGCGGCCCAATCGGCCGAAGAAGATCAGCTGAAAGACAAGCGCGTGTACAACTTTGGAGGCTCGTCGCTCATCAGCAACCGCAGTCGCGTCTACAAGGGCGGAGGTTGGGATGACCGTGCCTACTACCTCATCCCCGGTACGCGTCGCTACCTCGACGAACGACAGAGCTCGGCTTCCATCGGCTTCCGATGTGCCATGGACCGCGTGGGAACCCCGGTTCCCTTCGGCGGACAATGAGGGCGTCCCCAAGGACACGTCAACAACTTGAAAGCAACGAACCCCACAGCCAAGCTGTGGGGTTTTTCTTTGCCTCAAGACACCATGATCGACCTCTCTGACCCTACCCTGTTGCGACTGCTCTCGGCCCGAGACGCTTCCGACGGCGTGTCCTCCGACACCCGTAGTGAGCTCAAGGGAATGATGTTTGTGGCCCTCACGGGCGCCAACTTCGACGGGAACGCCTTTGTGCAACATGCCTTGGATCAAGGGGCGACACACGCCATTACCTCGGATCGGCAATGGGAAGGTGCGGCCAACGTCACGGTCGTGAAGGACACCCTGGGCGCCCTGCAGACATTGGCGAGGGCATACCGCCGGCGCTGGACGTGTCCGGTGCTCGCCATGACCGGAAGCAACGGCAAAACCACCACCAAAGAGCTCATCCGAGATGTATTGGCCACGCGGCACCGCGTGCACGCCACCTTGGGCAACTTGAACAACCACATTGGCGTGCCTCTGACGCTGCTCAACGCCCCTGAGCAACCCGAATTTATTGTGGTCGAGATGGGCGCCAACCACCAAAAGGAGATCGACCTCCTCGCCCGCATTGCCGAACCCACACACGGCTACATCACCAACATAGGCTTTGCCCACTTGGAAGGGTTCGGTGGCCCAGAGGGAGTGTACCGAGGCAAGAAAGAGCTGTTTGACTTTTTGGCCGCCCACAAAGGCACGGCCTTTGTCCAACAGGGAGACGACAAGGTGGTAAAAGCCAGCCAAGAGGTTCACTCCTGCGTGCAGGTTCCCACCCGCGAGTGGACGTGGTCCTCTCGCCCTGACGGAGGCGGCATCGCCTTTCTAGGAAGTACATCCATCCCCATGAACCTCGAGGGTAGTTACAATTTGCCCAACGTGGTGGCGGCCATGGCCATTGGTGCGCACTTCGGCGTGTCCATCAAGGAAGCTTGTCAGGCGTTGTCCAACTACGTGCCCTCAAACTACCGGTCGCAATCGGTCAAGACCGCGCGCAATTGGATCATCCTGGACGCCTACAATGCCAACCCTTCCAGCATGACGCATGCCCTGAACGATTTTGCGTCGCGCGGGCATGACCAGCCTTTGGTCATCTTGGGCGACATGGCTGAATTGGGCGACGCCAGCGAAGCGGCTCACCGGGAGGTGGTCGACATGTGCCGCGCACAAGGTCTGGAACTGTGGAGTGTCGGGCAGTGGTTTGAACGCACTCATGACGCTGGAGGCCACAAAGGATGGATGCATTTCAATGGCCTCGAAGCGTTGGTCGGGCACCTGCAATCGAGTCCGACAGAAGGAAGACAGATTTTGGTGAAGGGAAGCCGAAGCGCCGCACTCGAAAGGCTCCTCCCTTACCTGTAACGGACGTTATCTTTGCCCCCATGTCTTTGATCGAAGAACTGAAATGGCGCGGGCTGCTGCATGACATCATGCCCGGCACCGAGGAATTGATGGAACAGGAGCGTGTCAAGGCCTATGTGGGCTTTGATCCGACAGCCGACAGCCTCCACATCGGCAACCTCGTCCCCATCATGTTGCTCGTTCATTGGCAACGTGCTGGGCACACGCCGGTCGCACTCGTTGGCGGCGCCACAGGCATGGTGGGTGACCCGAGCGGAAAGACGGCAGAGCGCCAGTTTCTCGACCTCGACGTGTTGCAACGCAACCTCGCGTGTCAGCGGGCGCAACTGGAGAAGTTTTTGGACTTCGAGGGCGACAATGCTGCGAGCGTGGTCAACAACTACGAATGGTTCAAGGCTTTTGGGTTTCTCGACTTCATCCGAGACGTGGGAAAGCACATCACGGTGAACTACATGATGTCGAAGGACAGTGTGAAGAATCGCCTCGAGAGCGGCATGAGCTTCACAGAATTCACCTACCAGTTGGTACAGGGGTACGATTTCTATCACCTGTGGAAGGAACACGGCGTGAAAGTCCAAATGGGCGGCAGCGACCAATGGGGCAACATCGTCACTGGCACCGAGCTCATTCGCCGCAAAGGCAGCGGCCAGGCCTTTGCCATCACCGCTCCGCTCATCACCAAAGCCGATGGGTCGAAATTTGGGAAGAGTGAAGGCGGCAACGTGTGGCTGGACAAAAGCCGCACCTCAGCTTACAAGTTTTACCAATACTGGATCAACGCGGCCGACGAAGACGCCGCGCGCTACCTCCGCATCTTCACCCTGATGTCCAGAGAAGAGATCGAAGCGATTGAGGCGGCCCACGGCGAAAATCCTGGCATGCGCGCCATGCAAAAAGCCCTCGCTGAAGATGTCACACGCCGCATCCACGGGCAAGCCGACTTGGACACGGCCATTGCCGCAAGTGCGCTGCTGTTTGGAAAAAGCTCCGAGGAGGATCTTCGGGCCCTGCCGGAAGCCGAGTTGCTTAGTGTGTTTGAAGGCGTTTCGCAGCGCACCGTGTCACGCGAAGACCTCCAAGCAGGCATAGGCATCATCGACTTGCTTGCAGGGGGGGACGACGCATTTCTTGCGAGCAATGGCGAGGCCCGTCGCGCGCTCAAAGAAGGCAGCGTGAGCGTCAACAAAGCCAAGGTCAACGATACCCGCGTGGTCAACGCAGACGACGTGATTGGCTCAGGACTCATCCTGTTGCAACGCGGAAAAAAGAATTACTTCTTGGTGCGGGTGAGTGGGTGATGGGCTGCCGGGGTTGCCTGGCGAGACCTCAACCAAACAACAGCGCCAGTTCCCGACCCTCCACGAGGTACAGGAACACCACCAGCAAGACAGAGACGACCAACCCGATGGTCGCTTTGCCTAGGTCTGAAAAGACCATAGACCACACTTTTCGGCCGTCTTGATTGGCTTCGTCCAACCGGAGGCGCAGAGCCACCTCGCGACCCGCAAGCATGCCAAGGAATACCCACGTGGTGCTCATGGGAATCTTGGCTCCAATGCCCAGCATGTCAAACTTGAACAGCAGCAACACAAGGCCGTAGAAGAGATCAATAAACGTGGCGGACCGAATGTCCTGCGTGTTGGTCTTGACACGGACGATTTCCTGAATCTTCCCCCCTCTGCGGTAGAAGATGTACCCCAACATGGCAAGCAGCACTGCCAGCGCAAACGCAAAGGTGCCGACACCCACTTCGCGAGGGTCTCCCAAGTACACCATGATGTTGACCAAATCTTGGGTCAGCCACTGGCTCCACAGAAAGCCAGTCGAGGCCCATTGAAGGGTTGTCCAAAACCGCCGGTTCGTCCACAGGCCATGGTCTTCGTCGTCGAACGGATGACGCATGAACAACCGCTCAGTGACCTTGCTCAAGGCGATGAACGCGACAATGGCAAACGTGAAGGCCACCCCGTACCCACCCAAACTCTTGACAAGCATTTGAGGCAAGGCCTTGGGCGCGAAGAAGGTCAGCACCAGGAAGGTGGTGCTCACCGGGATGCCTAGGCGGGTGATGAAAAGAAGGGCCAAGGGTGGCAGGACATACCACGCACTGATGGTGGGGAAGACCGTGTCTCCTTTGAAAATGCCGTCGTACTTCCCGAAAGTCAAATCGTCGCCTTTGCCTCCGAGGTATTCGCCATATCCGAGATACCCCAGAGTGACGACCAACGCCATGATGGAACCTGCAAACAACCAGAGTTGCCACCACTTGCGCTTCTCGTTGGACACGAGGAAAGTGCCCAAGGTTTGGATGCTGTCGTTGCCCACCACCGAGTAGGCAGCGAGCGAAAATCCGAGCAAGGCGAAAACAGATTCCACGAGCAGGTGTTTGCGGGCGCAAGATGACCTCAGAATCTCAGTTGAGCAACCCTTTCACGTTATGAATTCACGGCGTCGCCAACAAACTGCATCCGCGTACTTCAGAATGATCTTGTCTTCCCAACAAAATCAATCCTTTGGGCGTCAAGTTCGCCGCATCACCCGTCGCCAAAAAAGCGCAGCTGTGCACGTTCGCCAAGTCCACAATGTCCAACCGCCCCACCCGATTTTGCAAGGCGGAGGACCGAGGATCCCGCGGCTCCCGAACAAGCGGCTTCACCCAGGATGGGAACGCATGATGGATGCCATCACGGGCATACCCTTGCGACATCATTTCCGTCATCCCGTATTCAGAAGCCACGTGAATGTCTGGAAGCACCGCTTTGATGCGGGCGTGGACTTCTTCCCGAATCGGCTCCATGCCACGTCCCTTCATGCCTCCAGTTTCGATCAGCGTCACATGCTTCCAGGGCACACGGTTCATCCAAGCGCGGTCACTTGCCAACGAATCCACCCAATCAAGGACGGCCCAAGTGACCCCAAACAGCATCAGCGGCTTCGATTCTTCTTGCTCAAAATGCTGGGTGACGCGCGTATTCAGCGCTCCGTGGTCGTGCATCAACATGCCCTCCTCGGGCGCTCCCGCCTGTCCCATGAAGTCGGACACCATGGTCAGCAACGAAGCATCCTCGCGTCCAATGTAGCCTGGAAGCAAACCCAACCATGCCCAATCGGCCACGGGTCCACCCCATTGCACTTGCCACGCCAAGCGTGACATCTGCGCATACCACGCGAGGCCGTCGTCGTCCATCCAGTGTTGCGCACGAGAAATCGTTTGCGTGGTGCCGGAGCTTCGGAACACGTGCTTGGGCTCCCAAGCCCCGGACTTCACGTCATGCGATTTGAACACTTCGACAGGCAAGAAAGGAATGTCTTCCAGGGAGGAAATGGCCTCTGGGTGGACATTCATCGCCTCCAAAAATGTCCGATACGGCGCGTTGTGCAAGGCCTGCCACCGAAACAACGCGAGCGCGTGGTCCAGGAACCCTTCCTCGGTGCCTTCGCGCATCCAAGACCAAAGCCTCGAACGCACCTCCTCCAAGGAGGCCCCGGCACCCCAATCTTCAAAGGCCTGTGACATGTGCCGCAAGTTCGGAACTCTTGACCGACGTTCCGTAACATTGTGTCATGTCTACGCGGTACCTCATCCTGGGTTTGGCGACGTTGGGGCTGGCCAGCTGCCTCCCCGAATCGCAGTATGAAGACGAGCCCACCTTGGCTTTTGAACGCTTCGAGACGCGGACCGATGGCACCGCCACGATGACCTTGGCCTTCACCGACGGCGACGGCAACGTGGGCTTGACCCAAGCCGACACCTTGCCTCCCTTCTGTCAAACCTGCGCGTACCACTACAATTTGATCGGAGAATACCAGGAATGGAAAGACACCTCCTGGCGCGTTCCCACCTTGATTGTTCCCTACGCCTACCGCGTGCCCGTCGCAGTGCCTACAGGATCAAGCCCCGCCTTGGACGGCACCATTCAAGTGGAGCTGACCTCGTGGTACCTCACGGGCACGGATGCGGATTCGGTTCGCTTCTCCTGGACGCTGTGGGACCGCGATTTGAATCCGAGCCACGAGGCAGTGTCGACGGCGGTCGCCGTCCCCTGAATCATGCGCGTTCCTGGGCGCCCGAAAGCTCGGAACTGACGTGGGCAATGCGGTCTCCACACTCTTCCAAGGAGGACAGCAAATCGTTGTACAGAATGCCACTCATGGCGGGGTACTTTCCCTTCTCCACGTCGCGGACATGCTTTTCGCGCAACTTCGCTTGCAGGGCGTTGATCTTCCCCTCCACTTCGGCCACGGCGTCCAAATCCACATCCGACGATTTGAGCTGGATATCCATGACTTTGATCGCCTCCCGCAGCAACTCAATCATTTGAAGCAAGTTGGTGCGCTGCTTGGGCATGAAATACACCCCCTCACGGGCTTTGGCATCCATTTGCCACGCCATGCTCAAAAGGGTGTCTCCCACGCGCTCAAAATCTGGATTGACCGCTGAAAAGGCCGCCAACCGGGCACTCAATTCTGGGCTGAGTTCTTGTTGTGCAATGCCCGAGAGTTGCATGCTCACCGTCTGCTCGATGCGGTCGGTTCGCTCTTCCCACTTGACCAAATTGTTGAGCACATCTGCCCGGTCTCCGGGTTCCAAAAGCCCAAACAACTCCTCCACCCCATGGGTCATCCTTCGAAGCAAGGACGCACTTCGCCGATAGTCATTGAGCACTTCTTCCAAGCTCAGCCGTGCGTCGACGATGCGACCAGGGATTGTCGCCATGGCCGCCTCCCCTTCCAAGTCTTCGGTCCACACCAATTTCTTGGACAGCTTGACCAAGGACTCCACAAACAAGCCCATCAACAGCGCGTTCAAGACGTTGAAGGTCGTGTGGAACATGGCGAGGACATAGCCGTTTCGCACCTCTTGACTCTCAGCCGCGGCGAACAAATTGGACAACACTTCGGCCATCACAGGAATGAGCCAAATCATCCACAACGCCCCAAACAGGTTGATCAAAAAGTGGATGCGCGCCACGCGCTTGGCGGTGCGGTTGCCCACCACGGCAGCCAAGTTCGCCGTCAACGTGGTTCCAATGTTCTCTCCGAGCACCATGGCGAGCGCACTCTCCAACCCAATCAACCCCGACACCATGGCTGCCAAGGTCAACGCGGTGGCTGCTGAGGAAGACTGAATCAAGGCGGTCAATGTGGCGCCAATCAGCATGAACAACACATTGGACCCAAGCCCTCCCCCTTCCGGGAAGATAGAAGTGAAAAGCTCGCGGGCGCCCACGCTTTCCATTTGGCCTTTGAGCAGGTTCAATCCAATGAACAGCAAGGCAAAGCCAATCATCATGTTGGCCGCTTGCCGCGGCAAACGACGCTCCATCAGCAACAACGGCACCGCCAAGCCCGCGATAGGCAACGCCAAGTCAGAGAGCGAGAACCCCCCCAACGACAGCACAATCAGCCATACGGTGATGGTGGTCCCAATGTTGGCCCCAAACAACACCCCGATGGATTCGCGAATGGTCAAAAGCCCGGCATTCACCAGACTCACCAAGGTGACCGTGACGGCCGAACTCGATTGCAACAGGCTCGTCACAAACAAGCCTGTCATGGTTCCTACCCAGGTGCTTTGGGTGATGCTGGACAGAAACTCCCGGAAAGACGTCGCTGAAGCACGGCGAATCGCGTCACTCAGGGTGCGCATTCCGAACAGGAACACGCCCACCCCGCCCAACACGCTCAGCAACCATTTGATCCAAATCATGGGGGACCAAGATAGAAGAAGGGCGCCGCTTGGGCGCCCTTCCTCATGTCATGTTCATGTTATCTCTCGGCTCAGAGGCACGTGTTGCCGAAGTCCACGAGGAACACCAAGAGGTCAGCAGTGGTCGTTGAACCGTCGCCATTCAAGTCCGTGGGACAAGGGTTGGCCATGGTGAATTCGCACGAACCGTCGTCTTGCGTCGCACCCGCAGTGAAGTTGTCTGCGTTGGGGTAGGTGCACCCCACACAGTCAAATGTGCACTGGCTTGAATCACCCAAGATGGCGTTCGCATTGAAGTTGCACGCATCGGGGTTGTTGCACCCGAAGGCAGAGCTGTTCGCTGCACCTGGGGTTCCGTTGTCGACCCACGAGGCTTGCCAGTTGCCTGGCACGTCGTTGCCGTTGCCGAGTGGCGTCGTCAATGACGCGGCGAGGATCTCAGGGATGTACTCCAACGTGGCACAACCGCCGTCAGGACTTTCGATGTAGTTGAAGCCAAGGATGCCTTGGGCCGCAGATGGCCAATCACCTCCATCGTCGTAGGTCACAGCGTTCACCGTGTTGCCAAAAGCGTCACGCAACGCAAGGGCCTCGCCCGAGTTGCTGAAGTTGCCTTGGGTCATTTCGAAGATTTGAGCACCGGTCGACGCGTAGTTCGCAGCACCTGCTTCAGACACAACCACGAGGATGAATTCACCGGAAGCCATGGTGGTGCCTTCAGGGAACACCACGCTGAGTTGGTCGCTGCCTCCCGTGGAGTTGTAGAACTCGTAGCCCGAAATGTCCGCGGCCAAATCGCCTGTGTTCAACAATTCCACAAACTCGTAATCAAAGTCGTCACCCTGGCTGGTGCAAGGGTTGTAGTGGATCTCGTTGATGATGATGCTGGGCAACGTGTAGTAGCACGTGTTGTTGTCCTCAAGCGTCGTGTTCTCGTTATAGTTCAACGCCGTAGGGTCGGTGCAACCCGTGATGACGCAAGAGCCATCGTCAGATGTGGCGTCGGGATTGTAGTTGTCGGCGGACTCGTCCGTGCAACCAGAAACGTCTGAGCAAGAACCGTCGTCTTCAGAGGCAAGCGGATCGTAGTTGGGGAACGTCGCGTCGGTGCAACCAATGCGCACCACGTCGGCCGTGTCGCGTGGGCACACCTTCCAGTTCCCGAAGCTGTAGAAGTTGGGACCTGTGACGCGGTAGTTTGACCCTTCTTGTACAAGCGCCACATTGACGCCATCCACCAAGACGCTGTCGTTGACCGCGTTGTAGCCAAGGGCTGCGGCCATGCCTTGACCGGCACCGTCGCTGAGGGTCCACTCGCCGAAGTTGGCCGTGATGCCCGAGACTGAACCTGTCATCTCAACCAACACGCACTCCCACTGCTCATCGTTGATGGCGCCCGGGGTGAGTGTTTCTACCGCAGGCAAGGCGTTGCCTGAAGATTGCACTGTAGGTACAGCGGATAGGATCTGACGCAAGCCAAAGACTTCGTTGACCGTACCTGCGACTTCCACTTGGTCACCCACAGCCACACCGTCACCAATCACCCAAATGGCAGAATTGGCGCCTGCACCGCTCTGAATCACGTAAGAAGACTGACCTGCCAATGCGCCGTTGTTGCCGTAGGTGGCAGTCACAACACCTGACGTCACCACGCTTCCTGAGAAGCCTTGGGTTTGAATGTCCTGAACACTCAAGCTGGGAATGAAGATGCATGACCCGTCGTCTTCTGTCGCTGTTGGGTCGTAGTTCACAGCACCTGCATCGGTGCAGCCTGTGTTGTCCACCGCGCACGCACCGTTGAAGGTGTGCACACCCAAGTTGGTCCAGTCGTCAGAGGGATTGATGATCCACTCTGTGTCAATTTCATTGGTGCCTGCGCTGGCAGCCCAGTCACCGCCATTGCCTGTAGACACCTCTGGTTTGCGCACCAAGGTGGCATTCTGTGTGGCATTGGTCACACCTGCCACAGCAAAACCTGAGCCAGGATCGGGACCAAAGTCACCGATGGCATCCACCAAGGTGGTGTCCCCTCCAGCGATGTTCACCAAGAAGTATGCGTCGTCTCCGTTGCTCAAGAACGTGTAAGTCATGTTGGCCACGGCCAAGATGATGGGATCCGCAGTGGGGTGAGCCACGATGTACGTTCCGCCTGGCGCCACTTGGTCGCCTGCAGGGAAGTTGAACGTCCAGAAGTCCACATTGTCTGTGATGTTGGATGATGCTCCCAAGTCGTCACAGCCGTTGCTGCAATTTCCAAACGAGTACTCGTCCAAGAAAATGGGAGAGCTCGTGGGGTTGAAGAGTTCGATGTACTTGTTGTTTGAGGAACCTTCGGCCACCTCTGAAACAAACAACCCACATTCACCGCCTTCGATGTCACAGCTGCCATCTTCAATGGATGCCAAAGCGTTGTAGTTCAATGCACCTGCGTTGGTGCAACCGTACAAGAGGGCATCCGCAGCGTCGCGAGGCTGCACCTTGAAGTTTCCGAAAGAGTAGTCGAGTGCCCCGGACACTTGCAATTGGTTGCCCAAAGCCACCAAGCCTGCGCCAATGACGTCGTATCCCGCGTCGTCCACACGGAGGTCACCCGAGCCATCAGAAAGGGCCCACTCGCCAAAACCTGCGTCGGCGTTGGTCACAACACCCGTGACCTGCACCAAAACACCTTCCCAAGGCTCCGCAGCTGCGTCAACCGTTGTCAACACTTCAGCGACGGGCAAGGCATTGCCCTGGCTGAGGATGACGGTTGCGGGGGTGGAGATTTGGGTACGGCTGAAATTTTCAATGATTGCACCGGTCACCTCCACTTCGTCACCCAACTGAACGGGAACGTCTGGAGAGAAAAGCCACAAACCGCTGTACGCGCCCTGGCCGTCCTGGATGCTCACGTTCGAGCCGTAGACGCCCGTCACAATGCCTCGTGTCACCACGACTGAATCCGCAAACACGTCAGTCTCTTGACCTTGTTGGATGGTCGCAATGCTGGTCAATTCCACAATCAAGCATGAACCGTCATCGTAATCTGCCGCGGGGTTGTAGTTGGCTGCAGCCGCGTTGGTGCAACCGCCGGTACCAACCGTGATGGTGGCCACCATGCCCAATGCAGCGTGAGAACCGATGGAGCAATCGTAGGTGTACACACCTGGCGTGTTGAACGTGTATGAACCGATGCACACTCCTGCAGCGTCTCCAGCAACTGGAGCCAAGTAGAAGGCTTCGGGGTTTCCAAAGGAAGAACCCGTCTGAGAATCAATGTCGCCGTTGACGTCATGGGTGCCACCAAGGTTGGACCACACGACCGTTTGGCCGGGCTCAATGGTCAAGCTGGCAGGATTGTATTGGAAGCTGCTTGCCTCTACCACAACGCCGTCCACGTTGCACGCGTTGTCAAACATGCAGCTGCCATCGTCTTGGGTGGCGTCCGCGTTGTAGTTGGTGGCATTGGCGTTGGTGCATCCAAGCACTGCGGCGCCACAACCATCGAAGGTGTGCATGGCGAGGTTGGTCCAATCGTTTTGATCGAGGACAATCCACTCACTGTTTTCCGCATCCGTACCCGCGCTGGTGACCCAGTCGCCACCGTTTCCGGACTGCACAGAAGACTTGCGGACGATGGTATGGTCTTTCGTCCCTGCCGTCACACCTGCCACGTCCCAGCCTGAACCGGGATCGCCGTTCCAATCGCCGACGGCGTCAATCTGGACAAATGACGTCTCGTCTCCTTGAACCAAGATGAAGCCGTCATCGCCGTTCGAGAGGAATGTGAATGTGTGATCCGCCTCAGCCAGAATGGTTGGATCTGAAGAGGGGTGTGCGATTACATACACGTCGCCCGCAGCCACCATGGCACCCTCGGGAAAGGCGTTCCAAAATTCATACTCGCCCACCACCGATGGGGCATTGGATACGCTTGGGAAGGCATAGCCGCTCAAGTCCACATCTGCACCTGTGGGGTTGTAGATCTCGAGATACTTGTTATTCGAAGAGCCTTCCGCGGCCTCTGAGAAGAAGAGGTTTTCGCACTGGGCCCATGTGGCTCCTGCACTCCAGAAGAGCAGCGCCGAAGCAAGCAAGGTTGAAAAACGCATTTGTTTGGGAATTAAAGGTTTTGGACGAGTAAAAGTAGGCATTCCAAGACGAAAAACGGCGATTGAGCGAAGACTTCACAAAGGCTTTACATAGGCCTTGGATATAACCCGGTATAACCCATCGAAAAGACGTTCAGTCAAAAAGTGTGGGGGCCGGTGGCGCCCAGGTGAAGGTTTTTCGGTGCAAGGGAGTCGGACCGCGTTCCACCAAGGCTTGACGATGGGCCACCGTGGGGTACCCCATGTTGGTTTCCCACCCGTATCCCGGGTAAGTTTGAGCAGCATCGAGCATGAAGGTGTCTCGGTGGGTTTTGGCGAGGATGCTCGCGGCTGCGATGGACCCGATTTTGGCATCGCCCTTCACAAAACATGTGTGGGGAGGCATGTCTTCGTCGGACACAAATCGGTTGCCGTCGATGAGCAAATGATCGGGCGCTCCTGCCAACCCTCGGACCGCACGACGCATGGCCTCAAACGAGGCTTGCAAAATATTCATGCGGTCGATGTCCGAAGGCGACACAAAGGCCACAGACCACGTGATGGCTTTGGACTCGATTTCCGCGCGAAGTTGTTGACGTTGTGAGGCCGTGAGTTGCTTGCTGTCGTTCAAAGGAAGTTGCTTCGCCACCCGAGGGTCGAGGACGACCGCAGCCGCGACAACCGGCCCGGCCAGACACCCCCGGCCTGCTTCGTCACACCCAGCCTCGATGCGGCCCTTCACCACTTGGGAAAGCAACGTTTTGCTCATGTCAACAGGGTGTTTAATGCCTTGTCGAGCTTGGCCCCCGTGGCTTCCCAAGAATATTTTTTGGCGCGGACCAATCCGCGTTGGCTTGCCGATTGAGCCGCCACTGAATCCAATTCTAAGCGATGCATTTCTTGGGCGACGGCCCCTGGCTGTCCAGGATCGACCAGCGCAAACGCGGCATCACCACAGACTTCGGGCAAGGAAGTCACATTGGAACTGATGACGGGCACCCCGCATGCCATGGCTTCCACCACAGGAATGCCAAACCCTTCAAACCATGGCACAAACACCAAGCCTTCCGCTCCCGCGACGGCACGAACCAAATCCTCATTGTTCAAGCGCCCCGCGAAATGCACGTGGGTGCGCAGCTCCGCAGAAAGCGCAGGCAATTCGTCACTCCACATCGCCACACCGACCACCACAAGGTCCCAGCTTCCCCCAAGCGCACGGAACGATTTGAAGGCCGAAATCAATCCTGCCACATTCTTCCGAGGATGCAAGGACCCCACGAAAATGAAGTAAGGACGTCCCTCCGCAAGCGTCCTTCTAGCCCCCTCGCGCTCTTCGGGACTTGCCGGCTGGAATGCCTCGTCCGCGGCATTCGAGAACACTTCGATGGCGCTTTCATCCAGTCCGTAAGTCGTCGCCAAATCATGACGGCTGTATTCGGAGACCGTCCCGAGGGCTTGCGCGCGTTTTGCGAAGCGTGGGAATTCGCTTTGGTAGTAGTCCCGCCACCGTTTGGGCAGCCCTTCTGGACGGTGCTCAAAATTCAAGTCGTGAATGACTGTCAATTGGGGAAAGTCTGCAGGCATATCTGTCGCGAGTGGGCCTTCCAGCGACACGAACGCATCGGCGTTCCACTTCCGGAGCACCCGACCCAACGGCCGACCAAACCACCACCTCATCAACCACGGTCGGCGCGCGGGGATACGAATCCGCACCACTTCCACGTTGGGGGCCAAACGAAACATCTCATCGTCAGGCCTGTCCACCACGAGCAAAAACGCATCGTCGGGACGAAGCGCCACGAGTTGCGTCAGTGTGTTCAAGGTGAACCTACCGATGCCCTCGAGCTTCCCCGGCACCAACAATCGTCCGTTCAAGGCAATGCGCGCCATGACCTCAAAGGTACCGCCGCGGCCCATTACCTTCGCGGCGAACCACGATTCAACGTAAGCCCCATGTCTTCAAACAATCCCATGGAGTCCACACACCTCTTGGTGTTCATCTACCGCAACCTGAAAACGCTGATTGCCGTTGGGTTCTTGGCCGCGGTGGCCGCCTCAGGCGTATCCCTCGTGCTCGACGAGTATTATGAGAGCACGGTGGTCATGTTTGCAACGTCGCAACACAGTTTGGGGGAACAGTTCTTTGAAGAGACCAAAAAGAACGACATCCTCGCATACGGCGAGACCGAAGACGCCGAGCGCTTGCTGCAAATCTTGAATTCTCACCGCATCCGCAGCCGAATCATCGAGAAGTACGACTTGTTCACCCATTACAACATCGACCCTTCTCAACCCGGTGCCAAGACCGACATGGCCTTGACCTACGGCAGCAACGTGAGTGCAAACTTGACACGGTTTGGTTCCATCCGTGTGCAGGTCCTCGACACCGACCCGGAACTCGCCCGCGACATGGCCAACGACATGGCCTTCTTGGTCGACAGCGTCGCCAACAGCATGCGCAACGAGCGGGCCAACGAAGCCTATAAATTGGCCATTGGTGCGCTTGCAAAAACCTCAGAGCAAATCGCGCAAGCCGAAGACAGCTTGGCCACGTTGCACGCCTTGGGCATTTACGATTTCGAAACGCAAGTGGAAGGCTTGACGGCCCAATACGGCATGGCCGTGGCTTCCGGTCGCTCCACCGCCGCCAACATCCTGAAAAAAGACCTCGAGCGTCTCGGTACGTTGGCCAACGGCTACAACAACTTGTCGGCGTACCTCGAAGCGGCCTACGAACAACAATCCCTGCTCAAAAAGCGTGTGGAATTGATGCGCGTAGACGCCGAAACGCAACTGTCTTCTTCCTTCATCGTGGACTACGCCAGTGCAGCGGACCAGAAAGCCAAGCCCGTTCGCTGGCTGATCGTGGTGATGACGTCTGTGGTTGCCGTGGGCGCCGCCTTCTTGGCCATGCTCGCCTGGGACACGTTGCAACGCGCCCAGAACGCTTCCTGAACGAACCATGACCACCGCGCGCGCTGGATGGCTAGCTGGCCTCGCCATGACCCTTCTCGCCTTGGCGGGCTGGGCACTGGACGCGCCTTACGTGTTGGCCCTGCCCGTGGCCGCCCTCATCGCGTGGTGGGGTTTTGTCCGCACGGACCTCTACCTCTCCGCAGTCTTGTGTTTGGTCCCACTGTCGGTCAACCTGAGTGAATTTGGACTGACGTCCATCGGGTGGTACATGCCTACGGAACCCATGCTGTTTGCACTGCTTGTGCTGTTCGTGGCGAAATGGGTTTCAGGCCACCCCCCCAACCGCGACTTCCTCTCCCATCCTGTCACCTACGTCATTGCGACGGGATTCCTGTGGATGGGCCTCACCGTGCTCCCAAGCAGCGACGTGGTTGTTTCCCTCAAAGCATGGATCTCGCGGGCCTGGTTCATTGTCTCCTTCTATGTGTTGCTTGCCGAGTGGTTTCGACATGACCCTCGCGCGCGCCGCCGATTTCTGGCCCTTTTGCTCATCCCCCTCTCTGTGGTCATTGGCTACACCTTGGTCCGTCACGCGGGCTACGATTTCAGCAAAGGAGCAGGCCATTGGGTCATGAAGCCATTCTTCAAAGACCACACCTCGTATGGCGCCGTTCTCGCCCTGTTGCTCCCGCCGGCAATCGCCATGGCATTCCAGACCCGCCAAAGCACCCTGGCCACAGTATTGTGGTCCCTGGGCGCAGGATGGCTCGCCATGGGAACGGTGCTTTCCTTCACCCGTGCCGCGTGGGTGAGCTTGGCCGCCGCCGCCGCCCTCTGGGTGCTGATGCTGCTCGGGGTTCGTCTCAAAACCTTGGTGGCTGCAGGAGCGGCCGTTCTTGTGGGGTTGTTTTTGAGTTGGGATGCCTTGTTCATTCAGCTCGAACGCAACAAACAAGACTCCTCAGACGATCTGGCTCAGCACGTGGAAAGCATTTCCAATGTGTCGAGTGACGACTCCAATTTGGAGCGCCTCAACCGCTGGTCATGCGCCTTGGAGATGTTTCAGGAGCGTCCGGTGTTTGGGTGGGGACCCGGGACGTACCAATTTGAGTACGCCCCCTTCCAACAATCCAACTTGCGCACACTTATCAGCACCAACAACGGAGACGTCGGGAACGCCCACAGTGAGTACCTCGGACCATTGGCGGAACAAGGGCTGTTGGGGGGGCTGTTTGTGATGGCCCTGCTGCTCGTGACGTGTCACCTTGGGTTCAAATTGCAGCGAACCCTCACAGATCCGGACGACCGCATGTTGGCCATGGGGCTGTTCTTGGGGCTCATCACCTACTTCGTCCACGGCGTCTTGAACAACTACCTCGACACCGACAAAGCGAGCGCTCCGTTTTGGGGCTTCTTGGCCTTGCTTGTCGTGCTTGACCTTTGCAACGAAGAGGATTCGAAAGGACTTACGAAAACCGACAGCTGAGCATCGCCGTGTCGTCCAGCGGAGGTTCTTCCCCCCGGAACGCATCGAGCGCAGCCACAATGGTTCGGTGGACGGCCTCGAGGGTTTGGCCTTGATGTTGGGAGAGCAACCCCAACAAGCGGTCCGTTCCAAAGGGGACTTCAAGGTCATTCTCTTGCTCGACCAGGCCATCGGTGTAGCAGCAGAGCACACTGCCCACAGGTACCGCAATCATCCCGACGTTCATCGAAGGAATGTCTCGGAACATGCCGAGACCAACGCACCCGACTTCCAACAAGGTGTCGCGGCCGCTGTGATCCACAAACAACGGTGGATTGTGGCCACAATTCACGTATTCCAGAGTGCGTTTGACCGGATCGAACACCGCGGCAAAAAATGTGATGTACTTCTCGCCTTGCGCGATCTGCATCACCCGGTCGTTCAGGGTGTGCAGCGTGGCCGACAAGGAAGCGTGCTCCACCTGGAACAGGGCGCGCACATGGGCTTGGAAGTTGCTCATCAGCAACGCTGCACTCATGCCCTTTCCACTGACGTCTGCCATGCACACCACCACTTTGCCTGAGTCCGTGGTGAACGCGTCGTAGTAGTCGCCACCTACTTGGGTGTGGGGCTTGTAATAGCCCGCAACATCCAAATCGAGGTGATTCCACGTTTGGGGCAGCAACATGGCTTGCATCTCTCCCGCGAGCTGCAATTCGCGACGCAACGCCTCTTGCTTCAAACTGCGCGCAACCATCTGCGTGTTTCTTCGTGCGACCACCAAGATGTTGGTCAAGGTCACGAGGAAATTCAAGTGCTTGACCACAGGGCTCACCCCTCGGTCATCGTCGGTGGTGTCGCCTGCAAGGACGAGCGCGATGGCCTCGTCGTTTTGGTGGATGGGCACAACCACGTCCGAAGGGTGCTGGTCACCACCCAAGGCGCCTGCAAGTCCAATCGTGTCGAGGTCGAGCCCCTCAAAAAAGGACGCGGGTTGGGACGGCGGCCAGGGGGCCTCTGTGCCGGCAGCCACGAGAAGCTGCCAAGTGTCTTCTTCCAAATCGGCGGCGTACAGCACCAGCCTGTCAATGCCCAAGTTGACCTTGAGTGCATCGACATACCGCGCCATGAGGTCTTCTTCTGACGGCTGGGCTTGAATGGCCTGCGTGACCTTCAAGAGCGCGTCAAGCTTGAAGTCTCGCAATTCGAGCTTCTGCTTCAGCCGACGTTCCTTCGGATTGGTCATGGCCTGGGGCTCCGCGGCCTGCTTACTTTTTGACGCGCTCTGTGTACTCACCTGTTCGCGTATCCACCTTGATCCAATCTCCGGTGTCGATGAACAAAGGCACCCTGACTTCTGCACCCGTATCTGCGGTGGCGGGCTTCAGTGAGTTGGTCGCCGTATCGCCTTTCACACCGGGCTCAGTGTAGGTGATTTCCAATTCCACGTGGCTTGGCAGGTCACAGCTGATGGGACGTTCCTCTTCCGCGTGGAACACGATGAGACAGCTCAGCCCGTCCTTCAAAAACTGAGGCGCACTGATGAGATGCTTCTCCAGACGGATTTGCTCGTAGCTCTCTGTGTTCATGAAGTGATACCCTTCGTCGTCGTTGTAGAGGAAGGTATGCTCACGGGTTTCGATGCGTACCGGATCGATTTTGTGGCCGGCGTTGAAGGTGTTGTCCACCACCTTTCCAGTCTCGATGTTCTTCAGCTTGGTTCGGACGAAGGCGGCCCCCTTTCCTGGTTTGACGTGGAGGAATTCGACGATTTGCCACAACCCGTTGTTGTGGTTCAAAACCATGCCGTTTTTGATGTCGCTCGTATTGGCCATGCTGAATTTCTTGTGTGCTGAAGTGCAATTCTCTTTGTGCCAAGATACTTCAGTCCTTCACGGTTCCCAACGCCATCGCCACGCGCAACGAAAGGTCTCTTGTTGAGAAGGTGACCAAGAGCATTGCGCCGTCCACGATCCCTCGCGAACCCCATGTTGGGTCACCCAAACCCCCATGCGCCAACCCGTGATCGGGGTCCGAGACCACACCCTGCCATCCAGCGCGCGAATCATGACGTATGCACCACGCCAATCACCTTGACCATCCAGCGCAAACATGCCCCATTGCCGCCGACCACGCTCACCCCAAGCTCCTTCCACATGCCTTGCAAACGCTCGTTCTCCCGACCGGTCCCGACCCACCCACCACGACGCTTTCAAAGCTTTGTGCCGGAGGTGAATCCCGCCCATGAATGTTTCATGCGTGCCCCACATCGACCATCGCCAGACGCTTCGCTTTTGGGGTTGTCCTTGAAAACGGACATCCCAATCCTCCCTGCCTCGAATCCGTACCCGTGCCTGCACCAAGCCTCCATGCTCGGAATGTTGCCAGGTGGAGAAGGTGTTCCATTGCCTATCCCCCCGTCTCCACCCTCCCTCATACACCCCTTGAACCACCCAATGGGTTCCGCGGGCCCAGCGGAACGAGGTGCGCAGGAGCCACCCCTCCGTGGATGTCCACGCCCAAGCCAGTTGCCAATCCACATTGTCTTTTTGGGCGGACCAATCCATGCCCAAACGCGCATCCTCACCCTCGACATACGCCGAGATGCCCCACGTCGCGTGGCGCCTCCAGCGTGCCATCCAACCGACGTGATGTCGGCCTGCTGTGATGCCATGGGTCCAAGCCATCCCGCGATGTTCCAAGGCCACGCCCGTCAAGGCCCCCTCGAATTGCGCATGATGCAAACCCCTTGGAGCAAGAGGTAGCTTCACTTCGGACCCTCCGAGAAACAAGGCCAATCCAAACGCATCGGCCCTCGGAAGGGTCAATCCATGGCCCCAGCCCACGTGGTGGTTTCCAGCCACCCACGTCCATCCCCCTTCATGGCCGGACCACGAACCGCCCCAAGACACCGTGTCCTCCACATGCAGCCGTGTGCGCAATCCACCCCACCTAAAGCGGGCCTCATACGAACGCACCAGCTGAGATTCTCGGAATTTCCATGCACCCGTCCAATGGAACGACGGACGCTTCTTCGCGGTCGGCGACCACGCCTCATGTCGTTGAACCCACGCGTTCCACGTTTCTGATTGCATCAGTTTTGCGCATTCCAACTCAGACAAGCCTTGGATGTGCCGGGCCTCTTCCCGACACACGGGCCACCCCTCTTCTTGGATGTGCTGAAGGACCGCCTGGGCACCAGACTGCGACAACCACCCTTCTTCCACAGCATTCGTCACATGTCGCCAAACCTCCCACTCCACCAAGGAATGAATGTCTTCTTGGGCGTGGCTAAATCCAACCCCCAAGAGCAAGGCCACCGTGCTGGCCCATTTGGACTTCCACGTCACGGGACGTCTTTGGTTTGGTTTTCCCAACTCCACCACCACGACCCGCCTTGGAGTCTGGCGGCCCGACGAAACAAAACCCCAAACGCATCGCGACGTGACTCCGATCTGGACTTGCTCCGCCGCGTGGTCGCACCCAACGTCTCCGTGCCCAGCCTGCCCGACCAACTCAGCGTCCATTGACCCGCAGGCCAAGACCATTGCATAACCACGCGTCCAGGCATCGGTTTCCAAGGCCGCATACCGTCCCACCAACCGGGGTCGAGGCCCCAGGCCACGTGCCACGCCCCACCCTCTGACCACCCCAATGCAGGAAGCCCCACCGGACTGGACCCCAAATTGGGCTTCCACCACGCCGTCCACCCAAAGGCCCCTTGAGCGGTCCGCACCAAACCCTGCTTCGTCACCCCGGAAAGCGGCAGCCCATGCCCCAATGTGACGCGGGCTTCCAACCGAATGTCGCCCCATGTTTCGCGTTGATGAACTTGTCCAAAAAGGTCCACCAAAGGCACGTGGCGTTGGACTTCGGGCCACGAAGCCCAGCCCAAATTCATGCGCAATGCGCCTCGAATTCGGTCGTCCCAAGACTTCCCCAAACCCAGCCACGCCTGGGTTTCACGCCACACAGCACTTCCCTCCATATGGGCTCCGAGTGCCCATTCCATCTCCCTGCGGTGCCCCCAGAACGCCATCGAAAATCCATGCCAATTCACACCCCATGTCGGCTGACTTCCCCACAATGCACCCCCGGTCCACGACCAACGAGTCCTTGCCTGCGGGAGAGAATCTGCAACGAGCGTTTGGGCTGCGAGGGGGCTGCCCGATCCCCACACAAAGAAGGTGATCCACCTCGCCCAGTTGCGCCATGTTCTTCGTCCCACCACATCGCAAAGGGAACCGACTCGATCTCAGGTTCTCCGCACACTTCACCCATGCAATATGAGGGTTGACAGGCGAGAAAAACCGCGTACCTTTGCGGCCCTCGAAGGGCGCGGGTGTGGTGAAATTGGTAGACACGCCAGACTTAGGATCTGGTGCTTCGGCGTGGGGGTTCGAGTCCCTCCACCCGCACATCTTCGAGGAAACTAACCGGCAACCAGAAAACCTGCCCATGAACGTCTCCCAGACTTCCCTCGACGACCTCCGCATTGAGCTGGCCGTCACCCTCGCTCCTGAGGACTACGCACCACGAGTGGAACGCAGCTTACAGCGCCACCAGAAAAACGCCCAAATGCCGGGCTTCCGCAAGGGCAAGGTCCCCATGCAACTCATCAAGCGCCAGTACGGACAATCCGTCCTTGCCGAGGAGTTGAACCAAATGCTCAGCGAGCAGTTGCAGTCGCACATTCAAGAGAACAAGTTGAATGTGTTGGGAAACCCCATTCCCAGCGAGGATAAGGAAGATTCAGGCGATTGGAACAACCCCGACACCTTCACGTTCCATTATGAGTTGGGATTGGCGCCTGCCCTCGATTTGGACTTCGGGAAAAAGGCCAAATTCACACGTCACAAAATCAAGGTCGACAAGAAAGCCATTGACAACCAAGTCACCGACTTGCAGCGTCGCCACGGCAAAATGAGCGACCCCGACAAGAGCGCCGACAAGGACATGTTGGTGGGCGCATTCGCCCAACTCGACGCTGACGGCAGCGTGCTCGAAGGTGGCATTTCCAGCGACAGCACCATCAGCCTAGAGTTTGTGGAAGACAAGAAGACCAAAAAAGCCTTGGTCGGGTTGGAGCCCGGCAGTGAAGTGACGTTGGACCCCCACAAAGTGAGCCGCGGGCACGACGATTTGGGCCGCATGTTGGGCATCTCTCATGAGCAGGTGCAAGATTTGAAAGGCGATTTCAAATTCACGGTGAAAGAGGTGAAGCGCCTCGAGCCCCACGACATCAACCAATCGCTGTTCGATAAAATCTATGGCGAGGGAGTGGTCACCGACGAAAAGGCCTTCCGCGAGCGTGTATCTCAAGACCTCGACGGACACTTCGACCGCGATGCGGAATGGGTGTTCCGCCGTCGGTTTGTGGTGGACCTCATGGTCCACATCAAGATGGACCTCCCCGACACTTTCCTCAAGCGCTGGATCATGTTGACCAACGAGAATCCGCTCACGCCTGAGCAGGTGGAGGAAGAGTACCCAGGCTACGCCGAGTCGTTGCGTTGGCAGATCCTGCAGCAGACCGTGGCTGAAGCCATCGATTTGAAGGTAACGGCCGAGGAACTCGAAGGCGAAGCCAAACGCATGGTCGGCGCTCAATACGCCCAGTACGGCATGCCCATGGATGAGGAAACCCTTACCAACGTGGCAAAAAACGTGCTGAACGACGAGAAGGAACGCCGACGCATTGCCGACGTACTCGTGGAGAGGAAGGTCGTGGATGACTTGAAAACGCGCGTGAAGATCTCCGAGAAGCAAGTGAGCTTCGACGAGTTCGGAAAGCTCGCGGACGAGGTTCGTTGATTCTACCCCAACGGTTGTGAACAACCCGGGTCAAAGGCCCCGGGGATGAGGTGTGTGGGCAGTAATTTGGCCTTAAGAACCACACCATGAACAACCGCAAAGAATTCCTGAAGTACGCCGTGCACAACCACGGTATGAGTAGCCACACCGTCGAAGATTACATCTCGGCCACGCACAGTCCAGTGTCGGGCCCAGACAGCATGACGCGCACGGTGATTGAAGAACGTCCGATGCCCTTCCGGGAAGTCGACGTGTTCTCGCGCTTGATGGCCGACCGCATCATCTTCCTCGGTACCGGGGTGGACGACTACATCGCCAACATCATTCAGGCTCAGCTCCTCTTCTTGGAATCCACCGATCCAGGCAAGGACATCCAGATCTACATCAACTCCCCAGGTGGAAGTGTGTACGCAGGCCTCGGCATTTACGACACCATGCAGTACATCCGCCCCGATGTGGCGACCATCTGCACGGGCATGGCAGCCTCCATGGGTGCGGTGTTGCTCTGCGGAGGCGCTGCGGGCAAACGCACTGGCTTGAAGCACAGCCGCGTGATGATTCACCAGCCTTTGGGCGGCGCACGCGGCCAGGCTTCCGACATCGAAATCACGGCGCGTGAAATCCAAAAGCTCAAAAAGGAGCTCTACGACATCATCGCGACGCACAGTGGGCAGACCTACGACAAGGTTTGGGAAGACAGCGACCGGGACTACTGGATGATTGCCGAAGAAGCGAAAGCCTATGGCATGATTGATGAAATCTTGGTTCGCCCGAGCTGATTCGACGTAATTTCGCGGGCTCACAACTGAACGAACGCCCATGTCCGACAAAGACATACAATGCTCGTTTTGCGGCCGCCGCAAAGACGAGGTGGACATCCTCATTGCCGGTGCAACAGGTCACATTTGTGACCGTTGTGTCGAGCAGGCCGAGGCCATTGTCCAGGAGGAAGTCACCGCCAAAGGCGGCGACCAGTCGGCCCTGGATTTTACCCTGCGTCGTCCTGTCGAAGTCAAGACGTACCTCGACGACTTCGTCATCGGTCAGGAGGCCGCCAAGCGCACACTCAGCGTGGCGGTGTACAATCACTATAAGCGGTTGACCCACAAAAGCACGGACGACGCCTCCGAGGTCGAGTTGGACAAAAGCAATGTGATTCTTGTCGGGGAAACCGGCACGGGAAAAACGCTGCTGGCCAAAACCATCGCACGAATGCTCGACGTGCCTTTCTGCATCGCCGACGCCACGGTATTGACCGAGGCAGGCTACGTGGGGGAAGACGTCGAAAGCGTCCTGTCCCGGCTTTTGCAATCCGCAGACTACGACGTTCAAGCGGCAGAGCGAGGCATCGTGTTCATCGACGAAATCGACAAGATTGCCCGCAAGAGCGACAACCCGAGCATCACCCGCGATGTCAGCGGCGAAGGCGTGCAGCAGGCCTTGTTGAAGTTGCTCGAAGGAACCGACGTGCAAGTGCCGCCTCAAGGGGGCCGCAAACACCCGGAACAGAAGCTCATCACCGTGAACACTGGCAACATCTTGTTCATCTGTGGAGGAGCCTTCGCGGGCATGGAGAAGATTGTGGCGCGCCGGTTGCGCAAGAGCACCATTGGCTACGCTTCGGCTGGCCAAGTCGTGGATGAGAACGACGCCTTGGCGTACGTGGATCCTTCGGATTTGCGCTCGTTTGGTCTGATTCCGGAATTGATTGGTCGCTTCCCCGTGTTGACGGCGCTTCGGCCGTTGAAGCGGCATGCCTTGCGTCGCATTTTGACCGAGCCCAAAAACGCCTTGATCCGACAATACACCAAGCTGTTCGCCATGGACGGCATCGCCCTGACCTTCGAGTCTGAGGCGCTGGATTTGGTGGTCGACCACGCAGTGAGCCGAAAACTCGGGGCGCGGGGATTGCGGGGCATCTGCGAAGTCATCCTTCGCAACGCCATGTTTGACCTCCCTGGGAGTGACACCAAATCACTCAAAGTCACAGCCAAGTACGCCCAAGCCCAAATTGACGCTCAGCACGAGTCGTTTGACACGCCCGACACCCCCGCGGTGGACGCCAAAGCCTCTTGATCACGCGCTCCTTTCTCTTCCCCCTCTTGGCTGCACTCCTCCTGATGGCGTGTGGGCAAGCCACCACATCCCAGCATAGCGAACCACCTGCCGACGGCTCGATGGAGGCATCTCACCCCATTCTGAAGGACGTCAGCAACGATGAATTCGCCGCGTTGATGGCCTCCAAAGAAGGCGCACTCCTTCTGGATGTCCGAACGCCCGAGGAATGGAACAAAGGACACCTTGAAGGGGCGTCCCACGCTGACTATTGGGGCGATGAAGCGGCCTTTGAAGCGGCCATGAATGCCATTCCCAGAGACCGTCCCGTACTCGTGTATTGTGCAGGTGGAGGCCGAAGCGGACTGACGGCCAAAGAGCTCATCGAGGCAGGACACCAAGAGGTCTACAACCTGAAAGATGGGATTTCCGATTGGGAAAATCAAGGACTCCCCACGGTGACGGGACCACCCGTCGCGTTGTGAGGGTGTGAACCCCTTGTGAATAAAGGACCCTCGGTCTTTTGGGGCGCTCCGAGGCTTCCATGCTACTTTCGAGGTTCTCCCTAAGGGAAAACCCGCAAAACCCTTCGACGTGGCTGGCAAGGAAACCCCTTTGATGAAGCAATACAACCGGATCAAGGTCAAGCATCCGGACACCGTGCTGCTCTTCAGGGTCGGGGACTTTTACGAAACCTTCGGGGCAGATGCCGTCGCGGCTGCCAAGGTGCTAAACATCGTGCTCACAAAGCGCGGAAACGGCAGCGCCTCTGAGGTGGAACTCGCAGGCTTCCCGCATCACAGCTTGGACACCTATCTGCCCAAGCTCGTCAAGTCCGGCTTGAAAGTGGCCGTGTGCGACCAGCTTGAGGACCCCAAACAAGCCAAAGGCCTTGTCAAACGAGGCGTGACGGAACTCGTTACGCCGGGATTGGTGATGCACGACCACGTACTGGAAAGCAAAGCCAACCACTACGTGGCCGCCATCCATTGGACATCTAAAGCTGTGGGGCTGGCCTTGCTCGACTTGAGCACCGGCGAGTTTCAAGCCGCCGAAGGGGACGCGCGTTGGATCGACCGCATCCTTCGAAGCCTGGAGCCCAAGGAATGGCTGGTCAACCGCCAATGTGAAGGTGACGTACGCGCCTTATTTGGGGACGACGTAACACGGACAAATCTCGACGATTGGGTGTTCACAGAGGCCCATGCCCACGACCTGATCAAACAGCAGTTTGGGACCGGGACGTTGAAAGGTTTTGGGCTGGATGACTCCCCGTTCGCCGCAGTGGCCGTGGGGGTGGTGCTCCACTACTTGGATGCCACGCACCATCGCCAATTGAATCACCTCCAAGGCATCCGCCGGCTTCGGCCGGACGAAGGAATGTGGTTGGACCGCTTCACGGTACGCAACCTCGAAATCCTGCATCCAAACCATCCGGATGGCACCACCCTCGTGGAGGTCCTTGACCGCACGTGCACGCCCATGGGCGGCCGGGCGTTGAAACGTGCTTTGGTGGCTCCATTGACAGAATTGAAGGCCATCGAGGCGCGTCACGATGCCGTGGGACGTCTCTCTGAAGAGGTGAGTTTGCGCCACGACCTTCGACAAATCCTCAACCGGGTTGGCGATTTGGAGCGCTTGACGTCCAAGGCCAGCTCGGGGCGCATCAACCCCCGTGAAGTGGGGCACATCCGTCGTGGCCTTCACGCCGTGCAACGCGTGGCCGACGCCACCGCCGGGGAAGCTTCTCTGCTCCCCTACCTCGAACAACTCTCGCCGTGCAGCGACTTGCTTGCCCGCCTCGATCGAGAACTCGTCGAGGAGCCTGCCGCGGCCATTGGCAAAGGCGAGGTCATTGCCTCCGGAGTGAGTGCCCAACTGGATGAGGTGCGTCGGCTGGCCTTTCACAGCCAGGAAGCGCTTGATGCCATCCGCGACCGAGAGGCCGAAGCCACCGGCATCTCCGGGTTGAAAATCGCTTTCAACAACGTTTTTGGGTACTACCTCGAAGTCCGAAACGCCCACAAGGACAAGGTGCCAGAAGGCTGGATTCGGAAGCAAACCCTGACCCAAGCGGAGCGCTACATCACAGAGGAACTCAAGGAGCTTGAAGCCCAAATCCTCCAAGCCAAGGAGCAAGCGGAATCCCTCGAACATGCCGCATTTGCGGCATTGGTGGCCACGTGTGTCTCCGAAGTGAATGCACTCATGGCGAATGCCCGAGCCTTGGGCTTGCTCGACATGTTGGCGAGTCACGCAGAGACGGCCACGGAACTGGGGTACACCCGGCCCCGCATGTCGGAGTCACAAGGAATTCAGATTTCCGAAGGCAGGCACCCCGTGATTGAACGGCAATTGCCGCTGGGAGAAACCTACGTCGCCAACGACGTTCAACTCGATGCGGAGGGTCGCCAAATCTTGATGGTGACCGGCCCCAATATGTCGGGTAAGAGTGCCCTCCTGCGTCAAACCGCCCTCATCTCACTGATGGCGCAAGCCGGGTCGTTTGTTCCCGCCAAGGCGGCCGACCTCGGCATCCTCGACCGCATCTTCACACGTGTCGGCGCCTCGGACAACATCAGCAGCGGCGAGTCCACCTTCATGGTTGAAATGAATGAGACGGCGGCCATCTTGAACAACCTGACTTCGCGCAGCCTTGTGTTGCTCGATGAAATCGGACGAGGTACGAGCACCTACGACGGTGTGAGCATTGCCTGGGCCATCGCCGAGCACCTGCATGAATCGAAGGATTTGAGACCCTTGACGTTGTTTGCGACCCACTACCACGAGCTCAACGACATGAGCCAGCGGTTCTCACGCATTGTCAACGTGAATGTGAGCGTGAAGGAGATGAATGGCAAAATCGTGTTTCTCCGAAAGCTCGCCCCTGGAGGCTCCAACCACAGCTTTGGGATTCACGTCGCCCAATTGGCAGGCATGCCCCGTTCCTTGGTCCGCAGGGCAGAAGAAGTGTTGACCACCTTGGAGGATGCGCGTGGCGAGAAACCCACCGGCACTGCCCCTGATGTGTCCAACGTTGTCGCTCCCGAGGAGGGCATTCAAATGAGCTTCTTTCAGCTCGATGACCCCTCACTCGAGGCCATCCGGGATCGCATCATGGAGGTGGACATCGACCACCTTACCCCCGTGGAAGCGTTGATGAAGCTGCACGAAATCAAGGCCACCCTCACGGGCAAGTCTTCCAAGGAAAGCCTGAAGGCGTAACGTGTGATTCTGTCAGAGGGTCGCCGACAAAAGATCGAGCGGCTTCCACGGCAAATTGCGCTCCGCCGCAATCTCCTCATGCGTCAACGTGCCATTGAACATGTACACTCCCGTGGCAATGAGGTTGTGGTCCTTGATGGCAGGGACCACTCCACCCTCTCCCGCAATACCGAGGAGCATGGGCGCGAAAATGTTGCTCAAAGCCTTGCTCGCCGTGCGAGACACGCGAGAAGGGATATTGGGAACGCAGTAGTGAATGACGCCACACTCGATGAAGGTCGGGCGCTCGTGGCTCGTCAAGCGTGACGTTTCAAACACCCCGCCGCGGTCAATGCTCACGTCCACCACAATGGACCGTTCGCGCATTCCGGCAATCATGGGCTCACTGACCAACATCGGTGCGCGTGGGCCAGAGCCCCGAACGGCCCCAATGGCCACATCGGCAGTCTGCAGGGCCTCTTCCAGCACCGACGGCTGCAAGGTGGATGTCCAGAGCCGTTGTCCGACCGCATTCTGGAGTCGGATCAGGCGGTGCACGGAATTGTCGAATACCTTGACGCTGGCGCCCAAGCCGAGGGCGGATCGGGTGGCGTATTCCCCCACCGTTCCTGCGCCGAGAATGACCACTTCACTCGGCCGCACGCCGCTGACGCCTCCGAGCATCGTTCCTTGACCGCGGTTGCTCGCCATCAATTCCCCGGCCAGCAAAATGGCCGTGTTGCCAGCGATCTCTCCCATGGCCCGAACGAGTGGCTGAATGCCATTTTCGTTTTGAACGAAATCCCAGGCAATGGCCGTGGTTTTTTTGGCACTCAAGGCTTCGAGCAATCCCTCGTTTTGAACGCTCAATTGAAGTGCGCTGATGAGGGTTTGGCGCATGCCCATCAATTCGACCTCTTCCAGCGAAGGGGGCTCCACCTTCAACACGATGTTCGCTTGGAACACTTGGCGACGGTCGTACACAATGCGCGCGCCTGACTCGCTGTAGTCGTTGTCAGAGAATTGGGCTTCGGCACCCGCTTGGGTTTCGACCAGAACTTGGTGGCCGTGGGCCACGAGGAGTGCGACCGCCTCAGGCACCAAGGCCACCCGTTTTTCTTGGAGACTTGTCTCCGCGGGAATGCCGATGGTGAGTTCAGCGTGACCTTGTTTGGCCTGCAACAACTCTTCCTGGGGAAGAAGTGCCGCCTCTCGGGCGAGGGCCTTGATGGCTTTGCGTCCAGAATCCATACGGCCCCAAAATAGCCAAGCGGAAGAGAATCAAGCTCGCAACTGCGACAAAATGCACGTTCGACTGTCGTCTGCCTCAACCTTCATCTCGATCAGCCACGCATCGTCAGGCATCAGGCCGGGGATGCGCTCGGGCCATTCCACGAGGTTCAATGCGCCGTCGGTCAGCATTTCTGCAATGCCCGAACGTTCCGCTTCTTCCTCGTTTTCCAGACGGTACAGATCCATGTGTCGGACTTCCTGTACGCCTCCTTCTCGATGTACGGCGTGGTGATGCACCAGCCCAAACGTCGGACTCGCCCCCTCTTCCTCCACATTCCAAGACGCGAGGAGCTGACGCACCAAGGTGGTTTTCCCGGCGCCCATGACCCCGTGGATCGCCACCACACCGCCATGAGGCAAGGCTTCGCCCAAGGTACGGGCCACATCAGGCAAGGATTCCAGCCCCAGCATGGACCACCGTCGGAGTTCCGTCAAAGTCGCCATCTCAACTTCCTTTGGAATCCAGAATAACCCAAGGCACAATCATCTCCTCCATGCTGACGCCCCCGTGCTGGAAGGTGTCGCGAAACGTCTTGGTGTATTTCGCCGCGTTGTTGGGGTAGACTAGAAAGTCTTTGCCCTTGCCAAAAATGTAGCTGCTCGACACGTTGGGCTTGGGCAAGCCCACGCGTTCAGGATTCCGAATTTCCATGACCTCATCCGGATTGTACCCCAGGTTTTTGCCCACTTTGTAGCGCAGGTTGTTGTTGGTGGTTTCGCGGTCTCCGCGGACTTCGACCGGATGGTCCACACGCATCGTGCCGTGGTCAGTGGTGAGGATCATGCGCCCTCCCATGTCGGCCATGGCATCCATCATGTCCTTGAGCGGGCTGTGCTGGAACCAGGAATGGGTCAAACTGCGGTACGCCGCTTCATCGTCTGCCAGCTCTTTGATGACTTCCATCTCTGAGCGTGCATGGCTGAGCATGTCGACAAAATTGTAAACCACCGTGACGATGGACTGGCCTTTCAATTCATGGAAATGGTCGGCAAGGCGCTTGCCCGATTGGAGGTTGGTGATTTTGTGGTATGAGGTCTTTCCCGTCACGCCCAACCGCGAAAACAGGCCTTGTTGCAACGCTTCTTCGTGTGCGTTTTTGGAGCCTTGCTCGTGTTCTCCAATCCACAGGTTGGGCATCATTCGGGTGATGTCTCCGGGTGTCATGCCCGCAAAGAGGGCATTGCGCGCATATTGTGTGGCCGTGGGCAACATGCTGAAGTAGGTGGTTTCCTCCACCACGTTCCACTTGGGCCGAAGCGTGGGCGCAATGGTGCGCCATTGGTCCCAACGCAAATTGTCGATGACCACCAAAAACACTGGACGGCCCTCGGCCCCTTCCAACGCCCCGGGAAGCCACTTGGGAAGGACCTCGTGGGACAAGGTGGGGCCCTGCTCCATGCCCGTCATCCAAGCCTCGTAGTGGTCCTCCACAAACCGCACAAATTGGTGGTTCGCCTCCGCATGTTGGTTGTCGAGAATCTCCAACATGCCCCGGTCTCCTGACTCCCCCAAGGTGGCGTGCCAATGCATGAGGCGGCGGTACACCTCGGACCACTCCTCGGCATTCATGCGTCCGCCCAACTTCATGGCCAGCTCACGGAATTCCCGCATGTAGGTCGACTGCGCCTGCTCGCCCCGCAACCGATTGTTGTCGAGGATTTTCTTGACCGACAACAAGATTTGGTGCGGGTTCACGGGCTTGATGAGGTAGTCGCTGATCTTCGAGCCGATGGCCTCTTCCATGATGTGCTCTTCCTCACTCTTGGTGATCATGATGACGGGCACGTCGGGATGTTTGTCCTTGATCCGCTGAAGCGTTTCAATCCCATTCAACCCCGGCATGTTCTCGTCCAGAAAGACCACGTCAAACGGCCGCGCCTCAACCTCGTCCAAGGCCTCCACGCCGCTGTTCACCCCCGTCACATCGTAGCCTTTCTCATTCAAGAATAAAATGTGCGGCTTCAGCAGTTCAATTTCGTCGTCAGCCCAAAGAATATGTGGTCGTCCCATCTCAATTCGCATTCGAGTGCCTGCCCGGTTTCAGGGCATCGGCCAGGCGCGTATCTTGCGACGTCTCTCGCCGTAAACCTCGCCTGTCGGCAAAGTAACGTCGAGACGCGCGACTTCGTATTTGAATGAGCACGGTCAACCGCCACAAAATTCTCAACGACCCCGTCTACGGGTTTGTGACTCTGCGCCACGAGCGGGCCCTCGACTTGATGGACCACCGGTACATGCAGCGCTTGCGCCGCATTTCCCAACTGGGGCTCTCCCACTTGGTCTACCCCGGAGCCGTGCACAACCGCTTTCACCACGCGGTGGGCTGCATGCACCTCATGCAAGAGGCCATCGACAGCCTTCGCAACAAGGGCGTGGCCATCACCGAGGCCGAGGCCGAGGCGGCGTGCTTGGCCATTCTCCTGCACGACGTGGGCCACGGCCCCTTCAGCCACGCGTTGGAACACAGCATCGTGAAGGGCGTGCACCACGAGGACGTCAGCGCCTTGATCATGGGTCGCTTGAACGACGAGATGGGCGGCGCCTTGGATTTGGCCATTGAAATCTTCAACGACCACCACCCCAAGCCATTCCTCCACCAATTGGTCAGCAGCCAACTCGACATGGATCGCCTGGATTACCTCGCTCGCGACAGCTTTTACAGTGGCGTGACCGAGGGCAAGGTGGGCAGCGAGCGCATTCTGAAGATGTTGAACGTCGTGGACGGTCAACTCTGCGTCGAAGAGAAGGCGGTTTACTCCATCGAGAAGTTCATTGTGGCGCGTCGCTTGATGTACTGGCAGGTGTACCTGCACCGAACCGTTTTAAGCGCCGAGCACATGCTTATGCTCGTCCTCAACCGCGCCAAGCACCTCGCACGTGAAGGGGCATCCGTATTCGCCTCTCCTGCCCTGTCTTTGTTTCTGCACGACGACCTCGACCGGGCCAAATTCCTGGCCGATTCCGACGTCCTCGAGCGCTTCTGCGAACTGGACGACAGCGACATTTTTGTGGCCATGAAGTCGTGGCGGCACCACGAGGACCGCGTGCTTGCCTTGCTGAGCGAACGGCTGTTGGACCGCGGTCTGTTCCGCATCGAGCTGCGTCCCGAGCCCTTCACGGAGGCCGACGTGGCCGAGCGCGTGCAAGCCACTGCGGATGCCTTGGATTTCACCCTGCAGGAAGCCTCCTTTCTGGTGAGCAACGCCCGCATCGACAACAAGGCCTACGTCCCCAAAGGCATCCACGTCCTTTACAAAAACGGCTCCGTGCGAGACTTTGCAGAGGCCAACGACCACCTGCACATGCAGATGCTCAGCAGGCCTGTGGAAAAGAGCTTCCTCTGCTATCCCAAAGAATTGAAGGTTCCCCAAAGAGGGGCCTGACACATCCACCCCAAGGACCGTATGGCCCTTGGGATGAATCCGTCAATCGGGGGTGATTTCCTCACCCAGCGCATTGTGGATGTGGTACTCGAGGATCTCCAAGTTGGAATTGGACTCGATGTCGAGCTTGATGTCCAACAACTTCTGCCACTGCCGGCGAATGGACTTCAACCAGCCTTGCGTCAGGTAGGCTTCGAGCATGGGGTGCACCATCAGCGTCATGCGCTTTCGGTTTTCCCCTTCCGCAAGGTATTTCAAGGCGGACTCGATGCGCTCGGTGATGAGGATGCTGGCCTCCACCTTTCCCGAGCCGTTGCAGGCAGGACAGGCATCTTGCGTCGACACTTCCGCCACGTCCCGAACGCGCTGACGCGTCATTTCCATCACCCCAAAACGACTTGGCGTCGAGATGTTGTGCTTGGCCTTGTCGGACTTCATGGCGGCGCGCATGGCGTCCGTGAGCTGCTTGTTGTGCTCGCGCTTGGCCATGTCGATGAAGTCGATGGCGATGATGCCGCCAATGTCCCTCAATCGAAGCAATCGCGCGATTTCCTCCACGACGTCGAGGTTGGTGATGAGGGCGTTTTCCTCTTGGCTTGAAGCACCCTTCTTTCGTCCACCGCTGTTCACGTCGATGACGTGCATGGCTTCCGTTTGCTCGAGGACCAAGTAGGAACCGCTCCGCAAATTCACCTGGCGCCCAAAGGCCGCCTTGATTTGCCGGTGAATGGACATGTTGTTGAACAGGTCTTTCGCCCGGCTCAACTTGACCATGCTCTCGTCTCCGCTTCCGCTTCCGACCAAAAACTCCTTGACCTCGTCTGCGACCCGAGGGTCGTTGACATGGATGGTTTTGCAGTCGGGCGTCATCACGTCGCGCATGACCACGCTCACCTTGTTCACTTCACCGAGCACGCGTTTGCCCGGTTTGGCGTTTTTCAAGTTCTCGTAGAGCTTCTTCCACCGCGACACGAGGTCTTCGAGGTCGCTGTGCAGATCGGCCGAGCCTTTGTTCTCAGCCACCGTCCGTACGATGATGCCAAATCCCGGAGGCTGGATGCTTTGCATGAGCCGCTTCAGGCGGTTGCGCTCCTTCTCCCCTTTGATGCGCGAAGACAAACTCACCTTGTCGCTGAAGGGCACCAACACCAAATAGCGCCCCGGAAGACTGACCTCGGCGGTCAATCGGGGGCCCTTGGTACTGATTGGTTCCTTGGCAACTTGGACCAGAACGAGCTGCGATGCGGACACGTAATCCTTCATTTTGCCCTTTCGGTCGATGTCCTCTTCCCGCTTGAATTGACTGATTTCGGATGTCGGCTGCTTGCCAGACATCACGCGTTTCACCCAGATTTGCTGCGTTTTGAATTGTGGCCCCAAGTCAGAGTGGTGAAGGAACGCGTCCTTCCCGTGACCCACATCCACAAAGCCCGCATTCAAATTGGGCATGACTTTCCTTGCGCGGCCGACATAAATGTCTCCCACGGCGTATTGCACGTCTCCCCGATCACGGTGGAGCTCAACGAGCTGTCGGTCCTCGAGAAGTGCAATGTCGACGCCCGCAGGCGTCGAATTGATGACGAGTTCGGCGTCCATCACATGAAGTCTCGCAAGGTGAGGGGTGTCAACACTCCCTCACGCCGCGGTCATTACTTCTTCTTGTGACGATTCTTACGAAGACGCTTCTTACGCTTGTGCGTGGCCATCTTGTGACGCTTGCGCTTTTTTCCACTTGGCATGATAGTGTTGTTTAGATGCCTGAACCCAACAAGTCGGATTCAAGCCGTTCGATGATGCCCTCCACGCTCTTCGTCACCGCAGTGTCGGGCGAGAGTGGAAGGTAAGATTTGTATTCTGTCAGTGCTTGGTCCGCTTTGCCCATCGCCTCCAGGCAGCGGGCTTTGAAAAAGCGACCATTCACATACATTTCGTCTGCTGAGATGCAAAGGTCAAAGCCTTGCACCGCGTCCTCAAGGTAGCCCTCTTCCATGTCGAGCATGGCGCGCTCCCAGTATGCCTCCACCCGGTCTGGTTGGGCGTCGATGACTTGATCAAAGCGCTCACGGGCTTTGTCCAACTGTCCACTTTGGACACTGAAACGACCGAGCCACATGACCGCATCCAGATTCGGTGGCGTCTCATCGGCCAGAGCGCGCAACGCGAGGATGCCCTCCATGGGGTTCTCTCCGCTCACCTTGGCCACCGCGATGTCCACTGGATCGGTGCCGATGTCTTCGAGAGCCACCCCCTCCGTCACAGGAGGCTTGGGTGCAGAGGCGGGTGTGCGAGGCATCCACAACACGCCTGCAACGAGCGCAGAAGCACCCGCCAACAAGACCCATGTGGATTTCGAAACAGCCATAACCTTATTTGACCTTCACGTTCACTTTGACATTCTCCACGAAGTCCTTGCTGGGCTTGAACGAGGGAATGTTGTGGGCTGGGATCTGAATGGATTTCTTGGCCAAAATGTTGCGGCCCGTCTTGGCTGCACGCGTTTTGACCACAAAGCTTCCGAAACCGCGCAAGTACACGTTTTCTCCGTTCTCCAAGTTGTTGCGGACAGCGCGCATGAACGCTTCCACAGTGACTTGGACGTCTCCTTTTTCCATTCCGGTTTGGTCCGAAATTTGGCTTACGATATCCGCCTTGGTCATGTTCTGAGAGGGTTTCTTCTGGGTAGAGGTTCGAATTCAACGTCCTGTGAGGGCGTTTTGAGGGGTGCAAAAATACGCGCATACCTTTGAAAACGAAATGAATAATCCGGGTTTTCTGCAAAAAAACACAGACCAAAAACGCACACACGCCGCCCAAAAAGCGTTGAGGGCGTGGTATTTGCTGCATGCCCGCGCCCTTCCGTGGCGCGAAGTGCCTTCCCTCTACGGCACATGGCTGAGTGAAATCATGTTGCAACAGACCCGCGTCGAAACCGGCATTCCGAAATGGCATTCCTTCCGGGATCGCTTTCCGGACGTTCACGCTTTGGCCCTCGCCTCCGAAGAAGAGGTAATGAAATTGTGGGAAGGTTTGGGGTACTACCGACGCGCTCGGCTGCTCCACAAGGCAGCCAAGGCCATTCACGAAGCAGGCGCGTTTCCCAACTCGCATGATGGATGGCTCGCGCTCCCTGGTATCGGCCCCTACACCGCCGCCGCCATTGCATCCATCGGCCTCGGCGAGGCCGTGGCTGCTGTGGACGGCAACGTCCAGCGCGTCCTTTCTCGCTGGGCAGGCATCAAAGAGCCTGTCGATGCAAAGGCCGGGGCTTCGCGTATCCAAGCCGTGGCAAACGCCTGGCTCGATCACGACCACCCCGGGGACCACAACCAAGCCGTGATGGAACTCGGCGCGCTCGTTTGCGCCCCACGCAACCCAGCATGCGAGATGTGCCCCCTCTCTGACACGTGCAACTCTGCCGGTGATCAGGCACTGTGGAGTCGCCTGCCCGTCAAAACGCCCAAGAAGAAACCCCAAGCCTGGGAATTGACCTGGCATGTGGTCACCTTCCGCGACCATGTTGCAGTCGTGCAGCGGCCGGAAACGGGGGTTTGGGCCACCATGTGGTGCTTCCCCGAAACCCCGCCACCCGCCACCTTCGCCAAGGTGGGGAACCTTTGTGAGCCGGTCACCCACATCCTCACCCACAAACGCATCACGGCCACCTTCATGCTGTGGCAAGCGCCCGACCGCGACGCACTCGTCACCTTTGCCCGCGGGCACGGCGGCGGGTTGGTGACGTGGCCTGAATTCGAGGCGCGCGCGAGGCCTCGATTGTTGACCAAAGTGTGGGATGCTTTGTTGCGTCCCCATGCCGGCAGGGAAGTGGAGTGAGTGCTGTACCTTCGGGGCATGGCAGGCATCAACAAAGTCATCCTCGTAGGCAACTTGGGTCAGAACCCCGAATTGCGGTACACTCCCAACGGAATCGCGGTGTGCACCCTGCGCATCGCCACGTCTGAATCGTACACCGACCGGGCGTCCGGGGAGCGCATCACCAACACCGAATGGCACAACGTGGTGCTGTGGCGCGGACTCGCGGAAACCGCAGGCAAGTACCTGAAGACCGGCTCGCAATGCTACATCGAAGGCAAGTTGAAGACCCGTCAGTGGCAAGACCAACAAGGTCAAAACCGATACACCACCGAGGTGGTCGCAGACGTGATGCAATTGTTGGGGCCCGCTCCTGGTCGTGACAACAGCCAAACCGCTCCCCCGGCGCAAGCCACCCAGCCTGCAGCCCAGACTGCAGCCCAGCCGGCAGTTCAACCTGCGGACCAACCTGCAGCCCAGCCCGCGGCCCAACCCGTCGCCCAGCCAGCCGCTCAACCTTCTGGAGATACGGACGACCTCCCGTTCTAACCGATTGTTTCCCCCGTGACGCTTGAGGCTACGTCCTTGATGGACCATTGGATGAGTTTGGTCGTGGTGGCCATGCTCTTGGTGATTTCTGCCCTCGTTTCGGGTTCAGAGGTGGCGTTTTTCAGTTTGTCTCCCCAAACGCTCAGCGACCTCGAAGAGGAAGAATCTCCTCGCGCGCAACGCGTCCTCGAACTCATGCGAACCCCCAACACCTCAGAGGGGCCACGCAACCTGCTGGGAACCATTCTGGTGGTGAACAATCTCGTGAACATCTCCATCGTGCTCATCGCCACAGTGGTTGCGGAGGACCTGTTTCCCAGCGACACGTTGCCGCCTTGGCTCAACACCCTCATCCACGTGGTGGGCGTCACCTTCCTGTTGGTGCTTTTCGGCGAAGTCATTCCCAAGATTTATGCGACCTCGTTTGGGGTACAGTTGGCCAAATTCACCGCAGCACCCCTAAGCGTGCTCCAAGGAATGTTGCGGCCAGCTTGGCTGCCGCTCGTGCGTATGGGACGTTGGATGGACGACAAACTCGAGCCGCCCTCCCAGGAAGTTAGTGTGGAGGACCTCGAACAGGCCTTGGAATTGACGGACAACGCCGAGCGCTCCGAAGACGAGCAACGCATCCTGGAAGGCATCGTGAACTTTGGGTCCAAAGACGCCAAGCAAGTCATGACCCCGCGGATGGACATCAGCGCCTTTTCCAAGGAGGACACCTGGGCGCACGTTCGGGCCACCATTGTGGCTTCCGGATTCAGCCGCATTCCCGTCCATGAAGGCTCTGCAGACCAAATCGTAGGCGTTCTCCACGTGAAAGACTTGCTGCCCACCCTGCACCAAGACGACCTCGATTGGACCTCTGTGCTACGTTCCCCGATGTACATCCCAGAGGGCAAAAAAATCGACGACCTCCTTCGCGAATTCCAGGCGAAGAAAGTCCATATGGCCATCGTGGTGGACGAGTATGGTGGAACCAGTGGCCTCGTTACGCTCGAAGATGTGCTGGAAGAAATCGTGGGGGAGATCGCGGACGAATTCGACGAGGAAGAGGTGATGCACTCGGTGTTGGACGAACGGACCTTCTTGTTTGAGGCCAAAACGCCTTTGCTGGACGTGTACCGCATTTTGGGTTTGGAGGAGGACAAATGGGAGGCCGCCAAAGGCGAAAGCGACACCGTCGGCGGATTCATGGTCGAACAATCTGAGCGGCTGTTGCGCAAAGGCGAGTCTGTCGAATTTGAACGGGTCCGGCTCATCGTGGATGCCGGAGATGCCCGGCGCATTCACCGTGTGAAAATCGAGTTGCCTGCCCCTGAGGAAGGTGATGAACAACCTGAAGAGGCATGAGTGACGCACGAATGTCCATCCGCAGCCTGCCTTTGTGGACATGGCTTGTGGGATTGGTCCTACTCGCAGGCGCCGTGGGCTGGTGGATTCAACCCGAAGACCCTGGCGTCCCCAAGTCCCTTGGACAGGTTCGCATCACGCTGCCGGACACGGCTTCCACGATGTATTCCAGCCCCTGCGCAACGTCCTTCAGGGTTCCCAACCATGCCAAAATTGAACGGCAGACCACCCGCCCCGGAGAGGCGGGATGCTGGTACAACGTGTCCTTCCCGAGGTTCAACGCCCGACTTCACTGCACAGAAATGCCGGTTAACGGCAATCTCTCGGCATTGATGAGCGACGCCCAATCCTTGGTGTTTGGGCACGAGGTGGCGGCCTCTGGCATCCAGCGACAAGCACTCAATGTGCCCGGCAAGTCAGGCATATTGTACATGCTCGAAGGCCCTGTGGCCACCCCGCTGCAATTCTTTGTCACTGACAGCACCTCGCACTTCATGCGCGGGTCGATCTATTTTAACCACGCGCCCAATCCCGACAGCGTGGCCCCGATTCTGGACCGCATGGAGGCCGACGTGCGGCGCATCATGGAAACGCTGGTTTGGTCGTGAAACACTGGATTCTCGAGGCCGGAAACACCCGGGCCAAATGGGCTTGCTTTGACGCCCAAGCGGAGCCCTCAGTCTCTCCTGTCGAGGTGCACAGTGCCGCGGCCTCAGACGCCCAAGCCGCCTCAACCTGGCGAGATGCTGTCGGCCCTGAAGACAAGGTCATGGTGACCGGCAGTGGCGACTTGGATCCATGGGCTTCATCATTCCCTGAAGCCTTGGTGTTGCGTCCGGGGGACCCCACCCCCTTGACCACCGACGTGGCTGCGCCCGAAGGACTGGGATTGGACCGGGTGGCAAATGCCTGGGCTGTGCTTCACCATGGCTTTGCCGAAGCCACGTGCCATGAAGCGTGGTTGATTGTCGATGTGGGCACATGCATCACGATGGATGTCGTCCACCGAGGCAAGCACCTCGGCGGGTGCATCTCCCCTGGAATCGACATGCGCATGCGGGCGATGGCGGAGGGGACTGCACGCTTGCCCCAGCCGGAGTGGCGAACCTCGCAGCCCCATCCCCTGTCTCAAACGGAACACATTGGCCGCAACACGGAGGAAGCGCTACTGCGCGGCGGGTTGGGCGGTGCGGCGGCGGAAATTGAGGGGACATGGGCGTCTTTAACCCAAGAAATCCCAAACCTAGGTGTGGCGTTGACGGGCGGTGACGCTCCGCGCTTGGAACTCCGCAGCATCCTCCCGAAATTCGCCGACGCTCATTTGACCCTCAAGGGTTTTCACGGACTCCTCAAACACCTCCATGACTGATTCATCCACCCGAACGCACACGCTCCTTGGCCGAGGCTGGATTGCGATGTGTCTGTCCCTGCTCACGGGAGGATTGGCCTGGGGACAAGAGACCGATTTCAGTCCGTTTGCGCGTTTTGGCTTGGGCACCGCGCAAGGCAACCTCACGCCGGCTTTGGCCTCCATGGCGGGCATCACCTCCGTATCGACGAGCGGCCTCATTGTCAACGCGGACCAACCTGCAGCAGCAGCAGCCCTCTTGAACCCCACCTTCCAAGGTTCCGTTCACGCGCAACGCATGGAACTGAATGAGGGGACGCAAAGCGCCAATGCCATCACCGGGGGGCCTGGGAACTTTGGCCTGGTCGTCAAGCAACCGCGATCTCTGAAGGCCCTTCAATTGGGCTTGACCCCCATGACGTCCAAATCGTTTGGCGTGAGCCGCAACGTGACCGACACCACCCTCGGCGACATCCAAGAGTCTTACGTCGGGTCGGGTGGCTTGGCCCGTGCTTACCTCGGGCTCGCCCACGGTTGGCGCGGACGAACCTGGATTGAGGCGGGTGCCGCCGACAGCGTGTTGATCACGGCGCGGGGTTTGGACGCGGGCTTCCAAGTGGAACAATGGTTTGGCGACGCCATCCAGACCTCCTCGCTAGACATCCAAGACATCTCCTTCCGCGACGTCCGGAACGTCGTTTCGTCGCGCCACAGGTCCACGGGCTGGGTGTTGGGGGCCGAGGCCTTTCAAGTACTCCGTGCGAGTTACGATGAGTCCAAACAGTTTCGCGGAAGCTGGACCCTGCGTTTGGGTGCCACATGGAGCCCGACGCGCAACCTGAACACCGACTTCAGCAGGCTGGTCGAATCCACCTTGATTGTGAATGGCGCTGTGCAAGGCATCGACACCACGGCCTTCGAAGAAGCCACCCTCACGGGTGGGGTTCCACAAGCATGGACGCTCGGCGGTGGAGTGCAATGGGACGGTGGCCGAGGCAACCGCGTTGGCGTGTTCTTCGACCACAAGCAACAAGCTTGGGGAGAGGCGAACCAAGACTTGGGCCACTTGATGGATGGCTCCGCACGCTGGGGCGACGCCGTATCGACCTCGGTCGGCGTGCTCTGGACACCCAGCCGCAAGCCCGGCAAACTCAACCGGTCCACCTTCCGTGCGGGGTACATGCAAGCCGTGTTGCCTGTCGTGCTTGACGCCAACGACATGACTTCCCACCCCCTGGAGGAGTGGCGCGTCAGTTTGGGCATGAATACCCCGCTGAAGGGCAGCCGAAGCGCGAGTCAACTGCATCTTGGCATGGATGTTGGTCAACGTAGCACAGATTTGACTTCCGTTCACCAGGAATTCAACCTTCGCGTTCATCTCGGCGTCACCCTGACGCCCTTTGCAAAGAACCTTTGGCTGACGCCCCGGTTGTACGATTGACAGCGCACCACAGACAAATTGAACCTGAGAAATTTTGAACCCATGAAGGCCCTACAGACCCTCTTTACCGCCCTGGCCGTGTTGCTTGCGACCACCGCGAGTTTGGCCCAAGACGAACGCTATGGCGACACGCCGGACCAGCAGCTCAAGTGCAAGGAAGCCTTGAGTGTCTACAAGTCCTACAAGAAGCAGAAGAACTACGACGAGGCTTACGTCCAATGGAGAAAGGCCTGCGAAGTGTGCCCAGAAACCGCGAGCGAAGGCTTGTATGCGGATGGTGCATCCTTCATCGGCAAGGAATTGAAAAAAGTGGAGGATGAAGACCCTCGCAAGGCGGTCTTGGTGGACAGCCTTCTCCACTTGCACGACAAGCGCATGGAATTGTACCCAAGCACCAAGCGCAGCCCCAACAACCGTTGTGAAGTGCTCGGTCGGAAGGCCACCGACTTCTACAAGTACAACCGCGACCAACACAAGGCGGCCTACGAGATGTTCAAAGAAAGCATCGACTGCCTGAAGGAGGAATCCTCGGCCACAACCCTGTACCAATACTACACAGCCAGCTTCTACACCATGAAGCGCGAGTTGAAGGGAGACACGGTGGCGCAAGCAAACATGCGCGCCCAAATGTTGACCGACTACCTCGCCTTGACAGATTACGTGCAAGCCGGTTTGGCACGCGCCCAAGAAGCGGGCAAAGACCGCGACGTCAAGCGTTACGAAAAAGCCAAGGGCAACATTGAAACGGTGTTTGTGGCCATCGCCGACTGCGCCGACATGGTCCCCGTGTTGGATGCTGCAGTGGCAGCCGACCCCGACAATATCGATCTGAAGCTCAAGGTCCTGCGGTTGCTCAACAAGAAGGAGTGCACCGACAACGACTTGTTCTTGCCTGTGGCCACCGCCGTCTACAGCGTGGAGCCCTCAGCACCTGCGGCCTACGCCATCGGCATTGGCTTTGCCAAGGCGAGCCAACTCGACTCGAGCTTCACCTACATGGAAGACGCCGTCAACCGTTGCGGCGATTGCACGGAGAAGTTGACCTACCTCTTGAAGACAGGCCAAATCGCCAGCGCCATGGGCCGCACAAGCACTGCCCGCAACTATGCGCGTCAGGTCTTGGCCGTCGATGCTGAGAACGCCGACGCTTACATGTTGATTGGCGACGCCATTGCTGGAAGCTCTTCCGCCTGCAACGACGGTGCGTTGGGAGGTCGCTCTGTGTATTGGGTGGCCAGCGATTACTACGCAAGAGCCAAGCGCTTGAACGACGAACTCGCCGAGAAGGCCAGCAAGAAAATGGCCAACATGGCCAAGCAGTTCCCCACGGTGGATGACATTTTCACCTACGGAAAGCAAGCGGGTGGCTCCTTCACGGTCCCCAACAAACCCGGGTGCCCTTGCTCCGGCGAGACCACCACGATTCGCGTGCGCTGATGGCCTCGCGGCACGCAACGCAACATGCTGGAAACCGCCCACCCCTCGGGGGATGGGCGGTTTTCTCGTTGTGTGCCTTGGTCATGGCATGTGGCCCCTCACCTGAGGCCGAAACCACCCAAGATGCCATGCCAGACCTGCGGCCCTCCCAGGTCGTGCTCGAAGGCTACTTCGAATACACCGAGCGCGGACGCGTGGTCCAGTCGCTCGAGGCCGCCAAATTGGAGCGTTGGGAATCGTCTGAATCTGCAGAGGAAACCCCGGATGTGTGGCATGTGGACGGGGGGTTCACCCTTTACATTGGAGGAACGCAGGCGAAGCACAACGCCAAGCTGTCCGCGGTGCGCGGCACCTACGACGACGAAGCCGGGCGGCTCGAAGCGTGGGAAGAGGTGATCTTGGTGAACGAAGAAGGGGAGCGTCTGGAAACAGAACACCTGATTTGGTCGCACGATTCCGATTTGGTCCGCACCGATCGGCCTGTGGCCATACACAGTGCCCAAGGCGTGCTCCGAGGCCGTGGGCTCACCTCAGACAGCCGTTTTGAGCGGTATGAAATCCTGTCGCCGACCGGATCCTTTGACCTCGGCATGGACGAAACCGACGAGGAAGAGCGCCGAGCCCCATCTTTGCGCCATGCCTTTTGAACAAAGTCCCATGCCCTACAAAACCGCGCGCGCCGCGGAGCTCTTCTGGCTTGTGGCATCCATTGCCACAAGCCTGTACGTCCTTTACTTGTGGTGGACCGAAGACTTGACACGTTGGACCTTGGGCTTGTTCCCTTGCATTTCGTGGCTTTGGTACGGCGTGCGACGCGCGTTTCGTTTGCGCATGACGAAACCCGATTGACGCTCTGACGTATCTTTCGATGAACGCTACACCTCGTGCATGGACCCTGACCCTTCGAGTTCGATTCTGATTCTTGCCCTGTCGCTGTTGGCTTCTGCCTTTTTCTCGGGCATGGAGATGGCCTTTGTAGCGTCCAGCAGGCTTCAAACGGAGCTCAATGCACAATCCTCCCTTCGCGGCAAAGTCATTGCAGCCCTCTCCAACCGCCCCCAGTTGTTCATCGCATCCATGCTGGTCGGCAACAACTTGGCATTGGTCATTTGTGGCATGGAATCGGGGGCGATCATCAGTGAATGGCTGTTTGGGGTCTCGGGATGGCAAGAGGCCAACCAACCCATGGTGGTGTTGGCCACGCAAACGCTGATCACCACCGCCGTGGTGTTGGTGCTGGCTGAATTCATGCCGAAATCCCTCTTCCACGCCTCCCCCAACGTCTGGCTTCAAGTCATGGCGTATCCTTTGTTGTTGATGGTTGCCGTGCTTGCCTTGCCTGCATGGATTGTGATGATGTTGAGCAAAACGCTGCTCCGTCCCTTTGTAGGTGGCCAGGTTCAGGTGTCGGTGGAGTCGCTCGGGGTCAGCGACCTGGACCATTTTTTGAAGGGACTTAGCGGACGGATGGAGCCGGAGCAGGAGTTGGAACACGAGCTTCAAATCCTTCAGAACGCCCTCGATTTGCCGAGCATTCAAGCCCGGGACAGCATGGTCCCGCGCAACGAAGTCAGTGGCGTCGAAATCGACACCTCCGTGGAAGCCCTGCAAGACACCTTCGCACAATCGGGCTTCTCTAAACTGGTCGTGTACAAGGGCGACATCGACCACATCGTGGGGTACGTCCATGCCAAGGATTTGTTTGACCGTCCCGAATCCCTCCGGGCCATTTTGCTGCCTACGTTTGTGGTCCCTGAGCCCATGGCCGGAGACGAATTGCTGCGTCAATTCCTGAAGCGCCGACGTCACCTTGCGGTCGTCGTCGATGAATTTGGGGGTACGGCGGGCATCCTCACCATGGAGGACATCGTGGAAGAACTGCTCGGAGAAATCGACGACGAACACGACGACACCGAAGCGTTGGAACACGAACTTGGAGATGGTGTGTGGCGCGTACCCGCGCGCCGTGAAATCCGCGTGCTCAACGAACTCCATGGCTGGAAACTGCCCGAAGCCGACCACTACGATACGCTCGGCGGTCTGCTTCTGGATGTGGCCGGAGACATCCCCCAACAGGGCGCCCTCATCGCCCTGGATGGCCTCTCCTTCGTGGTCCGCGAGGTGGAGGAAAACCGCATCGCTTGGGTGGAGTTTGTGCCTCCGCAAGAGGGGTAACAGGCCAACACTTCGTGAGTTGCCCTGGAAACGTTATCTTCGCAAACCTTAAAAACGCTAAGCGAGAGGACCATGGCAATGATTGAACAAATCCGCAACAGACAAGGACTGTTGCTCGCAATGATCGGAATTGGAATGTTGGGCTTTTTGGTGCCCTACGACGCAGTGTTGGCCCTGATGGGTCAAGGCAAAGCCCGGGACGTGGGCAGCGTGGCAGGTGAAAGCATCAGCGCCATCGACTACCGCATGGAGGTGGACGAGCGCCGCCGACTCGGCTTTTCCGGAGACCAATTGCAAGACGAAGTGTGGGCTGACCTCACCGCAAACATCGTGTTGGACAACACGTACGACGCCCTCGGGTTGGAAGTGACAGATGCCGAATTCCAAGAAATGCTCTTTGGCACCTTGGACTCTCCCTACATGGGCCGAGCATTTTACAGCAACGGAGAGAACAAAGCCTTCTGGCAGCAGAACTTCGGTGCGATGTTGACCACGGACCAAGGCAAGATGAACTTGCTGAGCTACAAGCGTCTCATCATCGCCAAGCGCAAGAAGGAGAAGATGGATGCCTTGCTCACCGACGCGCTCTACACGAACAGCTTGGAAGGCAAGTACGACTACATCAACACGGAGAAAAAAGCCGAGATCACATACGTCGCCAAGCTGTACAAGAACATCAAGGACGACGAAGTCAGCGTGTCGGACAGCGATGTGAAGCGCTACTACAACGCCCACAAGAGCGACCCCAAGTACCAGCAAACCGAAGGCCGCGACATCTCCTACGTGAAGATTCCCGTGGGTGCCAGCGAGTCGGACATCAAAGCCATGGAGGTGGAGATGGGAACCACAGCTGAGGATTGGGCCGATGCCGCCGATGCGGAAGCATTTGCCCAAGCAGCCAATGGCGGCCGTGAAGACATTCGCAACCTTCGCTTGGCGCAGGTGGAACTCGACCTCAATGAAGCGAAGTTCTTCAGCGAGCCTGCAGGCACCATCGTGGGTCCTTACACCAAGAATGGCCAACTTCAGGTCGCCCAAGTGTTAGAACGCACCATGGTTCCCGACGAAGCTGCCAAGTGCCGTCACATCCTCCTTACTGCAAAGAACGCGAAGGACGAAGCGGAAATGGCTGAACTCGGAGCGCGCGCAGACAGCCTGAAGCGCGTGTTGCGCAACGGGGGGGACTTCGATGATTTGGTCCAGCGCTTCAGCGGGGACCCTGGTTCGAAGGCCACGGGTGGTGTGTACGACTTCTTCCCCAAGGGACGCATGGTGAAGCCTTTCGAAGATTTCTGCTTTGACAAGCCCATTGGCTCCGTGGGATGGGTGGAGACCACCTACGGCGTACACTTGATCGAAGTGCTCGACCGCCGCGCTGAAGTGGAAGAAGCACGTGTGGCATTCATCTCGAAGCCTGTGGCTGCTTCTGCCGCCACGGCACGTGACGCCTACGCCATGGCCAGTGAGTTCGCCATCAACGCCACCGACAAGGAGAGCTTGATGGCTGCCGCCAAAGAGGCAGGCTACGCCACTGCTGAGGCCAACAGCATTGCCCCAGGCGCTCGCGCCATTGCAGGCATCCGGGATGCCGGCGAGATCGTGGGTTGGGCGTACCGCAGTGAGCAAGGAGAAGTCTCCAACCCCATTCTCACGTCAGACTTCTACGTCGTGGCCCATCTCGACGCAAGCAAAAAGGACGGGGTCCCCGCCTTGGCCGATGTCGAAGAGGAAATGCGTGAAGGCGCCATGAACGAAGCGAAAGGCAAGCTCTACGCCTCCAAAATGGACGGTGCCAGCCTCGAGGAAGTGGCCGAAGCCGTCGGCGAGACAGTGAAGACGGGACGTGATTTAAGTGTCAAGTTCCCCACGGTGCGCGGAAGCGGAGCATCCACCGAACCCAAAGTGGCCGGGGCCGCATTGGCCATTCCCGTGGGCAACATGTCTAGCCCCATTGTGGGCACGCACGGCGTGTGGGTCATTGCACCTCAAAAGGTCACGCCAGCGGGCACCAAGGAAAGCTACTTGGAAGAACAAAGCACGCTCGCGTCACGGGCACGGACGAACTTCCCCTTCACGGTGTTGAACACCATGCAGAAGGCCGCCGTCGTCGACGACAACCGCCGTCAACTGAACTGATTTGTTGGAATGCCAACGAGCACAAACCCTGCCCCCGCGGCGGGGTTTGTTGCGTTTGGGGTGTTGTGACCCCAAAGGAGGTCAGCGCGGATCGCGAAGCCACAACAGGCTTCCATCCCCGTAGCTCAAGAAGCGATATCCTTGATCCAAGCAGGCGCGATAGAGGGGCTTCCACGCGTCTATGCCCACAAACGCACTGACCAAACAGAGCAACGTGCTGCCCGGCTGGTGGAAATTGGTCACGAGGCCGCACACCATGCGCACGCGGTATCCGGGCACAACCATCAATTGCGTTTCAAACGAAAGTTCATCTTGCTCGTCCCAAGGGCCATGTGCCAAAATGGCCTCCAATGCGTTCACGTCCGTCCATTCGGCAGCGTGTGGGGCGAGTGACTCGTAGGGACACCGTTGGGGCAACACGTCGAGCCAAACCCCGTGCACGTGCCAATACAATGCCCACCAATACATACTCTCCATGGTGCGCAACGTGGTCGTCCCTGTGGCCACGCGGCGGCGTTGCTTGGCCATGGTTTGGACCGCTTCTCGCGTCAACACGCATTGCTCAGCGTGCATGTCGTGGGCCATCACGGCACCCTCTGACAAGGGCTTGAACGTGCCCGCGCCGACGTGAAGGGTCAACCGGTTCAACGGCAGCCCCGCCGAGGCAAGCTCGCCCAGAAGGACCTCGTCGTAATGCAGTCCCGCGGTCGGCGCAGCCACACTGCCGGGGGTCAGGGCAAACACCGTTTGGTAATCCTCACGGTCTTGGTCTTCCGCAGCCCTTTTCATGTAGGGAGGCAATGGGGTCTTGCCCAAATCGTCCAGCACCTCCGCAAACGTACTCGCGCCCTGCGCGCCCTGCCACGACAGCCGAACCACACGGTTGCCGTCAGGGGCATCTTCTTCTCGGGTGATCTGCAATTCGTGGCACTGACCCGAAGCCGCTGCCGTGCCGTCCGACCACCGTTTGGCGTTGCGCACCATGGCCTTCCAAGCCACGGGCTGGGTGGACGACAACACCTCTTCCACAGCCCTGTCGGCAGGCGATAGCAAAAAGATTTCCAACTGACCGCCGGTGGGTTTGGTGGCCAAAATCCGTGCGTGCAACACCCGCGTGTCGTTGGCCCACAAGCCATCTACGCCGCTGTTCGCCAAGTGGCGCGGCAAATTTTCAAACGTGCCGTGGCTCACATTCCCTTCGGCATCCATCACCGCCATGCGCGCCACGCGCCTGGGTTCGAAGGGATGTTTGGCAATGGCTTCCTCAGGCAGGTCGTATTGAAATTCACTCGAGTTCACCACCCAAAGGTACCCTCACCCTACCTTCGTAAGACCATGGGCAAGCATCTCATTGTCGGCGCCTCCGGGCAATTGGGTGTCGAGCTCATGCTCGGCCTGCAACAACGCTACGGGGCCCACGCTGTGCTTCTCTCAGACGTCCGGCCCTCGCCTCATCCCGAGGCGGCCAAGAGCATGTTCATCGCGGCCGATGCCACGGATTTGGATGCCCAACGTGCCATTCTGGAGAACCACGACGTTGAGGTCATGTACAACCTCGTGGCCATGCTTTCGGCGAAGGGCGAGGCCAACCCCATGGCCGCATGGGGCTTGAATATGGATCCCTTGCTTCACACCCTTGAACTCGCGCGAGAAGGACGGGTGAAGCGCGTATTTTGGCCGAGTTCCATTGCGGTGTTTGGGTCCGATGCGCCCAAAGATGGTACGCCTCAAGACACATCGCTCGTGCCCACCACGGTCTACGGCGTGTCCAAAACGGCTGGAGAATTGTGGTGCAAATACTACCACGACAAATTTGGTGTGGACGTCAGAAGCATCCGGTACCCCGGCTTGATTGGGTTCCGATCCATGCCCGGCGGGGGAACGACGGATTATGCGGTGGACGCCTTCCATTGCGCCCAAGCCGGAAAGCCCTTGACGTGCTACCTCGATGAGAAGGAGCGGTTGCCCATGATGTCCATGGACGACGCCGTTCGCGGCACCTTGGAATTGATGGAGGCTCCCTCGGAATGCATCCGCATCCGTACCTCATACAACCTCAGTGGGTGCGACTTCACCCCGGGCGAATTGACCCGCGCCTTGCAGCAGTGCGTGCATGGGTTTAACACGGTGTACAACCCTGACCATCGTCAACACATCGCCGCTTCTTGGCCCAACAGCCTGGACGACAGCGCCGCGAGACGCGACTGGGGATGGTCACCTCGCCACGACGTTGACGGCTTGGTGGCACACATGCTCGAAGGGTTGGCGCAACAATCCAACGTTGACAAGCCGGTGGTAAACGTGTGAGGCTCCCTGATTTGGGCTTTATTTTCGTGTTCTGAACTTGAATTGAGAGCCCCATGGACGCCTTGCACATCAGCAACAGCCTAACCCGGCAGAAAGAAAAATTTGAGCCCCTCAATCCCCCTTTCGTGGGCATGTATGTGTGCGGGCCGACGGTGTACAGCAACGTTCACCTCGGCAACGTCCGGACCTTTCTGACGTTTGACATCGTTTACCGCTACTTGCAGTATCTCGGCTTCAAGGTTCGCTATGTGCGCAACATCACTGACGTCGGGCACTTGACCGGCGACACGGACGATGGGGAAGACAAGATTGGCAAGAAAGCCCGCCTCGAAAACCTCGAGCCGATGGAGGTGGTGCAACAATACACCAACGACTTTCACGACGTGATGGATGTGTTTAACATCCTTCGCCCTTCCATTGAGCCCACGGCCACGGGTCACATCGTGGAACAAATCGAGGCCATCCAAAAAATCATCGCCAACGGCTACGCCTATGAAGTCAACCGCAGCGTGTACTTCAGTGTGCGCACCTTCAGCGAGGATCATCCTTACGGCGAGCTGTCTGGGCGAAAGATCGACGAGCTCATGAACAACACGCGTGACCTGGACGGCCAAAGCGAAAAGCGGGACCCCTTGGACTTTGCCCTTTGGAAAGCCGCCGATGCGAGTCACCTCATGCAGTGGCCTTCACCCTGGGGACAAGGGTTCCCGGGATGGCACTTAGAGTGTTCTGTGATGAGCACCAAATACCTCGGAGAAAAGTTTGACATTCATGGGGGAGGCATGGACCTCAAGTTTCCTCACCACGAGTGCGAAATCGCCCAAAACGTAGGCGCCACCGGATGCGAATGCCCTGTGAACTACTGGATGCACGGCAACATGCTGACGGTGAATGGCCGAAAAATGGCCAAGTCCGAAGGCAATGGATTCACCCCCGATGAACTCATCACCGGAAACCACAAGTTGCTCGACAAAGGCTACTCGCCGATGACCGTTCGGTTCTTCATGCTGATGGGCCATTACGCGAGCACCTTGGACTTCAGCAATGAAGCCTTGCAAGCGGCCGAAAAGGGCCTTTCCAAGCTGGAAAAGGCCCTGAATACCTTGGCCAAACTGACCCCTTCAAGCGGAGAAACCTCGTTCGACGCCAAGGCGTTTGGGGCGAAGTGCGCGGCGGCCATGAACGACGACTTCAACACGCCCATCCTGATTGCCACCCTGTTTGAAGGCGTGAAAGCCATCAACGGGGCGGCCGCCGGCCTCTTGGCGCTGACCGCTGAGGACATCGCCTTGCTGCAAGACACCTTCCAGGCCTTCCTGCGCGATGTGCTCGGCATCCAAGCAGAGAAGCACGACGGAGAAGGTGGTGGAAACGAGGGAGAAACCGGCGCCCTCCTCGATTTGATTGTGGACATGCGCACCCAAGCCAAGGCCAACAAAGACTGGGGCACGGCGGACAAAATCCGGGACGTGCTCGCCGCTCATGGCATCACCATTCAAGACAGCAAGGATGGCAGTTCCTGGACGCGTGGGTAAGCGATGGGCCTGGGGCCTGGCCGTCCTCTTTCTCTCGTGCAATGCAGGGGGAGACAAAAAATCCAACGCCGTGGTGTCCAACCCGGCGAAGATTGAGGTTTCTGTGCCGTCCTTTGATGCCGACTCGGCCTACGCCTATGTGGCGCAGCAGGTGGCGTTTGGGCCTCGTGTTCCCAACACGCCGGAACACTTAGCCTGTGCGACGTGGCTGGCCAGTGAATTGGAACGACACGGCGCTGAGGTGACCGTACAGGAGGGACGCGCGCGTGCATTTGACGGCACCATCCTCAACATGAAGAACATTGTCGGAACGTTTCATCCCGAATCACGCGACCGCATCCTGTTGTTCGCCCATTGGGACACAAGGCCCTTTGCCGACAAGGACACGGTGCGGCTGCGCGAGCCGATTGACGGCGCCAATGACGGCGCTTCCGGGGTTGGCGTGCTGCTGGAAGTCGCACGGCAACTCGGGCTCGAAGCCGCCGACGTCGGCGTGGACATCGTGTTCTTCGACGCGGAAGACTACGGCAGGCCAGAATGGCTCCCCGCCATGGAAGACGGGTACAAAACGTGGTGTCTCGGAAGCCAATTTTGGGCAGAGAATCCGCACCGCATCGGCTATCGGGCGCGCTTCGGCATCTTGCTCGACATGGTGGGTGCCGGCGACGCTGTGTTTCATCAGGAAGGCACCAGTCTTCGCTACGCCCCTCATGTGGTGCGGAAAATCTGGAAGCGCGCGGGGGATTTGGGATTCGGTGATCGCTTCGACGCCTCCCCCACCCCTCCAACGGTTGACGACAACCTCTTCGTGTCGGAATTGGCGGGTATTCCCAGTGCCAATATTGTGGACTACCGAACCCAAGTCCGGCCCATGGGCTACGGACCCTTCCACCACACCCATGCAGACAACATGGACGTGATTGACCGAGAGACACTCGCGCAAGTCGGCGCCACTGTGTTGTCGGTGGTTCGTCAACCTTGAATCATCCACTGAAGGATGTCAGAAACCGCAAGGCGGGCATGTTCTCCGCCCCAAGGCGGCAAGTACCTTGGTTGCGATGTTTCTGAGAACCCTTTGCGTGCTGCTTTGGACCTCCCTCGCGATGGCCACTCCTGCGTTGAATGCACAGGCATTGGCGTCCACCTCGGAGACATCTTTGGAACAGGGAGATCGCCTGCGTCAAGAAGGCAAATGGGTGCAAGCCCTGTCCGCCTATCGCAGCGCGGCCTCGCTCCCACTCACAGGCTGTGAACAAGCGCGGATTCAATTGGGCATGGCTGCCGTGCAATGGCATGCCGGCAACCTTGCGGAATGCCAACCCCACCTCAGTGAAGCCTCTTTCTCATGCAACACGTGCCCGCCCAAGTTTCGGACGGACATGGCTCTCGAATTGGCCGAACTCATGGTCCGATGTGGCATGACCGGAGACGCCCTGCGCATTCTGCAGCGCGAACGCGACCTGCACCCCGTCCCGTCCAAAACCCACGACGTGGAAGTAGCGTTGCTCGAACTGCACTTCGCAGAAGGGCACTGGAACGACGTCTGGAACGGTGCGCGCAACGTCGAAAGCACCCGGGCCGAAGGCTTGCGTTTGCAAGCCGGTGTCATGCTTGGCACACCCTTGTCGCAACTTCCCGTCAAAGCCTACCTCAAACGGACAACGCCGGCGAATCGACGCGAAGTCATTGCAGAATTGACCCACCTGCACACCATGTTGGCGGGCATGGGGCGCGCCCAAGAGGCGTGGCAACTGGCCCAGCTCATGGGCGCCGTGCACGATCCTGCGGACGACCCTGAAGCCTGGACCGTGGCGCAGTTGCGCATGGCCACATCCGCCGAGCGCGCCATGCAGCCCCTCGATGCGCTCCTTGCCTTTCACGAAGCTGCCCGCGTTGCCGAACAACTCGAAGACCTCCCCCTCCGGGCGCGCATTGCCCGCGAGCAGGCGAGATTTGAACAGGCGCGGGGTGCTTCGGACGAGGCGCTTCGTCACCTGACGTTGGCCGACAGCCTGACGCTGGCCATGCTTCACGGGGTTCACCAAGAACGCGAGCCACGTGCTTTCCAATCGCATCCAGTGTTGCATTCAGACCCGTTCGAACTTGCCGCGGACGAGATGATGCACGCCACCACCTCGCCGGGCGCCTGGCCCTTTGCATGTGCCTTGATTCTCTTGGGGCTGTTGGCCGCAGCACTGCGCGCCAATGAACTCAAAAAAGCACTGCGCAAAGAGCGCGTCCGGGCGTTTCGCATGCAACGCATGATCCACACCGAAGCCGATCCCTTTGCCGAAGTGGCCCTGCCCGTCTCTGAAGTGGGCGTCAACGAACAAGGTCAAGTCGAAGAGGTCCTCACATGCCCTGACAGGCTGGACTTTGACGACATCATCGCCTCCCTCGAAATGGACCACGGCACCGCAGTGGAATGGGAATTCCAAGGCACCCAAGAAGGCCAGGACGCTCCCGAAGGCTTGCTTTCCTTGCTCTCTGTGACCCTGAAACGCCTGCTTGAGGGCGGCGCCTCGGCCTCGCCTTTTGCTGGGCGCATTCGCAACGATTGGCACGGCATCCACGTGGAAATTGAAGGGCCAGAGACGGCGAGCACACGTGAGCTGCAACGGATGTTTGCAGGCGGAACCCACAGCGCACGCTGGAATCCTGTGCTCGTCCAAATTGAAAAGCTGGCCGGCCGATTCACGGTGGAAAAACGAGGGACAGGGGAACTCGCCCTGACCTTCATGTTGCCCCATCGCGGCGACGTGATCTGAGTGCGTTAACGCTCGCCCGCAAATTGATCCAAGAAGCGTCGGTCGTTTTCGAAGAAGTGACGCAGATCGCCGATTTGGTACCGCAACATGGTGATCCGTTCAATGCCCATGCCAAACGCAAAGCCGCTGTAAACCTCCGGGTCAATGCCACTTGCCTTCAACACATTGGGATCCACCATGCCACAACCCAAAATCTCGAGCCATCCGGTTCCCTTGGTGATGCGCTTGTCCACCTCCGTTTTCAGACCCCAATACACATCCACTTCCGCACTGGGCTCCGTGAAGGGGAAGTAAGAAGGACGAAGTCGAATGTCCGTGTCGGGACCAAAGAAGCACCGTGCGAAATGGAGCAGGGTTTGCTTCAAATCCGCAAAGGACACGCCCTTGTCGATGTAGAGGCCCTCAATTTGGTGGAACATGCAGTGGGCGCGGGCTGAAATCGCCTCGTTGCGGAACACGCGACCCGGCATGATCAAGCGCATGGGCGGCTCCCGTACTTCCATCTCTCGGACTTGCACAGAACTCGTGTGGGTGCGCAACAAAATGTCGGGATCTCGCTCCACAAAGAACGTGTCCTGCATGTCGCGGGCCGGGTGCTCTGGGGGGAAGTTCAATCCGCTGAACACGTGCCAGTCGTCTTCAATTTCTGGCCCTTCTGCCACGGCAAAGCCCATGTTCTGAAAGATGTCGACGATTTCCCGGCGCACGACCTGAAGGGGATGATGTGTGCCAAGGGGCACACCTCCTGAGGGGCGTGTGGCATCCGTACCCGAGGCCTTGGGACGGGCCACGGTCGCTTGTTGGGCTTCCGACACGCGTTGCTCAATGGCCTGCTTCAGGGTGTTAAGCATGGGACCGATTTCGCGCTTTTGGTCTCCAGGGACCTCCTTGAACGCCGCCATCAAGTCCTTCACCTTCCCCTTGCGGCCCAGGTAGGCGACGCGGAAATTTTCCACGGCATCGGGGCTGGCCAACTCCACGCCGGCCACTTCGGCCAGCATCTGTTCAATGCGTTCTTTCATGGCTTGACCTGGCTCAGTTGAGGCGCTTCATGCTCATCACGACGTCTTCCAGGGGTCGATCGCCCCGGCGACGGTCGGTGGGCACTGCAGCGATGCTGTCGATGATGTCCAAACCTTCCACGACGTATCCAAACACGGTGTACTGCATGTCCAAGAATGGGGTTCCGCCGACCATCTTGTACATCTCGCGCGCCTCGTCCGAATACACGAACTGTCCGTTTTCGACGTTCGCCAATCCGTTGCCGTATTCCATGGAGAAATTGGCGATGCGACCCTCGATGCCCGACATTTCATTGTCGCTGAAGGCACGACCTTGTACCAAGTAGAACTGGCTGCCTGAACTCCGACGTTCGGGGTTCACGTTGTCGCCCTGGCGTGCTGCAGAAAGAGCGCCTTTGAAGTGCAGCAAGTCAGGACGAATCTCCGCTGGCACGGTGTAACCTGGCCCGCCGCTTCCGAGGCGCGCGTTGGCATCCGCACCCTTGCTTTGCGGATCGCCGCCTTGCACCATGAACTCGCGAATGACGCGGTGGAAAATCAAACTGTCGTAAAACTGCTCATCCACGAGCTTGAGGAAGTTGTCGCGGTGTTGCGGCGTGGAGTCGCTGAGTTGGACAATCATGGAACCAAACTTGGTTTCGATTTCCACACGCACAGGTTCGCCGGAGGTCATGCCGTGTTTGGCCTTGTCCGATTCACATCCGCTGGCGGACATCAACAAAATGGACAGAGACGCCACGAACAAGCTGGCGAAGGTGGGAGAACCCAGAAGGCACATTTGCAGTTTTTTCATCATCTTTGAGGTCTGACGTCAAAAATAGACGCCAGTGCAGACACGACACGCTCATGAATCGCTTTTTCTCCCTCGCCCTGACCGCTGCTGCGGGATTGCTCCTCGCCGGATGCTACGAAATGGATGAAACCATCGCCAACGTTTACGTGGTGCGGATGGAGGCCGGAGAAGAAGTTCCTGTTTCGGATGCCGAAGTGCGCCTTTACGCCCTCGGTTCATTGGACGACGACTTCGTGGGTGAGCCGCGGTTTGACACCACCCAGGTGACCACCAACGAAGGCTTCTCCTCCTTCAATTTTTCGAGCTACTACGTGGCGGGACAAGCGGGTTTTGCGGTACTTGATGTCGAATGCACCAAGGGTTCGCTCGAAGGCAAAGGTCTCATCAAGATTGAAGAGATGATGACCAACGAGGTCACCATCACCATGGAGTAAGGCTGTCCGCGACGCTCCCTCCCCCTTTTTTGGTCATTCGTTTTCGGCGCCCTCGCGTCCGATCCACACTGCGAAATAGTCGACAAGCGCACGCTTCATCATGACTTCTTGTTCGTCTGAGGTCAATGGAGGAAGGGGTTCTCCTGCCGAAAAATGCGGCCACCCGTCCTCGTCGACCCCTTCGCGTACGTAGTAGCCCAAAGGCTCGAGCAAGGTGCATACCCCCACGTGCATGAGGTCCATCTTCTCGTCCTTTTTGTAGGGTTTGGCACCTTGCCCCGCTTCCTGCAGTCCCACGGCAAACACCATGGACGTCACGTCGGGCTCTTCCCCAAACCGGTCCATCATGCGCTTCACCAGCGTCTGCCAATCTCGCTCAAATGCGTAATCCATGGGAGTCAAAGTTCTGAATGGGCACAAAAAAAAGCCACGATTTTCGTGGCTTTTTTGTCGGGATGACTGGACTTGAACCAGCGACCACACGTCCCCCAGACGCGTACTCTACCAACTGAGCTACATCCCGATGGAGGGGTGCAAATGTAGGTGATTTTCTTCCACAGAAAAAGCCACGGAACAAAGTAGATTTGCAAGAGCGCATTTGGCCATCAACCCACTCCTCCCATGAAGATTTCAGCCCGTTGGATCCAGCAGTTGTTTCCGTTTGACGTTTCCGTCGAACAGGCGGCCCAAGTCTTGACGGCCACAGGCCTCGAAGTGGAAGGTGTAGAGCATGTCGAAGACGTGCCCGGCGGCCTCGCTGGGGTCGTGGTGGGCCACGTGACCTCGGTCGCGCCTCACCCCAATGCGGACCGGCTTCGGTTGTGCAAGGTGGATGTTGGAACCGACCTGCTCGACATCGTCTGCGGTGCAAGCAACGTGGCAGAAGGACAAAAAGTCCCCGTCGCCACCGTGGGCTGCACCCTTCACCCTGCCGCAGGCGAACCGTTCAAAATCAAGAAAGGAAAAATCCGAGGCGAGGTGTCTCTGGGCATGATTTGTGCCGAAGACGAATTGGGCCTCGGCGCGAGCCACGAAGGCATCCTCGTGCTCGATGACGCAGCGCAAGTGGGACAGCCCCTGGCCGAATTCATTGGCTTGGAAGGAGACGACGTCATCGAAATAGGATTGACGCCCAACCGCAACGATGCCATGGGACATTGGGGAGTTGCGCGCGACTTGCGGGCCGGACTGATGCACGGCACCGTCGACGGCGTCGGGCCCATGCAAGTGGGTCCGTTGACCCTTCCCGAAACCTCCTCGCTGGACGAGGCCTTGGCCCGCGGCTGCAATGTCGCCCTCGACGTGCAAGCCCCAGAAGACTGTCCGCATTACCTCGCCGTAGAATTGCACAACGTCACGGTGGCGCCCAGCCCAGACTGGGCCCAAAAGCAATTGCGTGCCATTGGCGTTCAGCCCATCAACAACGTGGTGGACGCCACCAACTTGGTGCTGCATGAGTTTGGCAATCCGCTTCATGCGTTTGACCTCGCCAAGATTGCAGGTGGCCAAGTGGTCGTTCGGAAGGCCACGGCGAAGGAGCCTTTGGTGACGCTGGATGACCAGGCGCGGGAATTGGACGCGAAAGACTTGGTGATCGCCGACCACAAGGGCCCCATGTGTCTCGCAGGGGTGTACGGTGGCGCGCACAGTGGTGTCAGTGAAGGCAGCGTCTCCGTGTTGCTTGAGGCCGCCTGGTTCCACCCGGTGACCGTGCGAAAAACCGCCAAGCGCCACACCCTCAGCACCGATGCCAGCTTCCGCTTTGAGCGCGGCGTCGATCCCGCGTCCGTCCGGTTGGCCGCCGAGCGCTGCGTTCGTTTGTTGCAAGCCTGGGCAGGCGCGGAGGTCCAAGGTGCCGTCGAGTTCAAAGGGACGCCACGCGTGGAGAATGCCACCGTGGAATTGAAGTTGTCTTGGCTCTTTGGGTTCCTCGGCACGACCATCGATGAGGCGCGTCTGACGTCCATCTTGACGTCGCTTGACATCGAGGTGGCGAAACGCGAAGAAGACCTCTGGACCCTCCAAGTGCCGGCCTACAGAAGCGACGTCACCCGTCCGGCGGACATTGCCGAGGAAGTGCTCCGCATTCATGGCTTCGACCACGTGCCCCTTCCCGAGCGCATGACCGGCACCCTCGAGATTCCTGCCAAGCCCAACCGCGAAGACGTGTTGTTTGGCTGGCGGGAGCTGCTCGTCAGTTTGGGGTTCACCGAAATCATGTCCAATTCGTTGACCAAGGCTTCGTACGCGGAGCTCGTGGTGGACCGCGATTTGGACCCTGCCGCGAGCGTGCACATGCTCAACCCCCTGAGCAACGACTTAGGAGCGATGCGTCAGAGCCTTTTGTTTCAGGGATTGGAAGCCATTGCGCGAAACACCAACCACAAGCAGCCGGACTTGCGTTTGTTCGAATTTGGACGGACGTACACGAGGGGAAGTCAAGAAGACGGCAGCGCTCGCTACATCGAAAAGGAGCACCTCAGCTTGTGGGTGACGGGGCGTTCTTTCCCCGAATCTTGGAACCGCCCCAAGGGCAAAGAGGGTCAGTCCGATCTGTTCACGCTGAAGCACGCGGTGGAAACACTCCTCGAACGCGTTGGGCTGACCGTGGTGGCCGACGTTGAGCCCTCGGCCGAAGGCTTGCTGGCGGAAGGCGTCTTGTTGCGTCACCGCAACGGCAACGAAGTCGGACGTTGGGGCATGGTTCAGCCTTCTGCGGCCTCGGCCTGTGGGGTGGACGAGCCGGTGTTTTGGGCCGACTTTGATGTCGCTCAACTTTGGAAGGCTGTGAACAAGCGAAAAGTCAAGGCCAAGGATTTGCCGAAGTTCCCCTCGGTGCGACGCGATTTGGCCCTGGTGGTCGACCGCAGCATGACGTACGAAACGCTCCAACAAGCTGCGCTCGGTGCCGAGAAGAAGTTGTTGAAAAGCGTCACCCTGTTTGACGTGTACCAAGGCAAGGGCCTTGAGGAGAATGAAAAGAGCTACGCGATGGCCTTCACGCTTCAGCATCCGGATGCGACGCTGAATGACAAACAAATTGAATCGGCCATGAGCCGCATCTTGGACGCGCTTCAATCGGCCGGTGCACACCTTCGCTAAATCATGAGATCACGTCCCATCCTCCATCCGCCCATCCAGGTTTCCCACCTTTATTACCGCTTGGCGCGCATCTTGGTCTGGGGAGGCATCACGCGTTATTTCAGCATCAGCGGGGTGGATGACTTCGAGGGCTTGCCGGCTCCAGGAACCCCTGCCATTTTCATCGGAAACCACCAAAATGGCATGATGGACCCGATGCCGTTTTGCGGCTTTGTGCCACAACAAATCCACTGGCTGACGCGGGCAGACGTGTTTTGGAATCCCGTGGCAAGGCACATCCTCTTTGGGTACAACCAAATGCCGGTGTACCGTCAGCGCGACCGCGTCGACCAACTTCGAGAACGCAACGACGTCATTTTCGATGCGTGTGTGGACCGCATGCATGCGGGGGCGGCGATGGGCATTTTCCCCGAAGGCAATCACAACCCCTTTCCCTCGCTTCGAGCGTTGAAAGGGGGATTGGCGGAGATGTTGGCCCGGGCAGCGCGACGCCATCCAGAATTGAAGTCCATTCAACTGGTGCCCATCGGATTGGACTACGAACACTATTTGGATTGGCGCCGTCGGCTCCGTGTTCGCGCCGGCCAAGCCATTCCATTCGCTGATTTGCTGAATGAGGACGGCACCATCGACAAGCGCGCCCTCAACGCACGCGTCCGTGAGGCCTTCAGGCGCATCATGGTGGATTTGCAACCCGAGGATGCACAACCCCATTTGCATCCCGCCCTGCGTGCACACCGTACCTCCGAAATGTCCCAAGAAGTTTGGAAACCGTTCACCGCAAAACTCGCGGCTTGGGAGAAGCGATGGACGGAGGACGAGGGTTGGAGCCAGCGCGTCAAAGACACGCATGCCCAATGGCACGAAGCGTGGACAGAGGCTGGATCACCTGGACGGGTTGAAGCATGGGGCAAAAGCACAGAAGACATCCGGAAGTCCAAACCTTGGGCTGCGTGGTTGCACCCCCTTGCCATGTTGGCCAACCTGCCCTCTTATCCGACGCAGTGGTTTGTCACGCGCTACGTGAACAAGACCATCAAAAACGTCGAGTTTGTGCCCACGATGCGACTGGGCATGGGCGTTGTGCTGTTTCCCGTGTGGTGGTTCCTGCTGTCCATCGTCGCGGGGCTGATTGCACCCCCCGGATGGGGATGGCTGACCGCGGGATTGCTCTGGTTCTGGGGCCAGGCCGGGTCGCGTTTCTTTGCCTGGTCCACCACCCAAAAGCACGACCATGCAGATGCCTTGGATGGGCATGACTTCTGGCATGACTCCGGGCTGGCGAAGGTTCGAAATGCCTGGAAAGCCTACTTGGAGGCGGTGAACAACTGAGGGGTGCCAGTCTCCCCGAGGTCGCCTTTTTTGTCTCATCTTCGTGTCAATACAGCCTTAACATGTCCTTTACCCCCGATGAACATACCCGTGATGAACTTCGAGCCATGGGCAAGCAACGCATTTTGCTCGTCGACGACGAGCCAGACATCCTCGAATTCATCGAATACAACCTCGTCAAAGAAGGCTATGACGTTCACACGGCCGGCAACGGACGAGACGGCGTGGCTCTGGCCAAAAAGCTTCTCCCGGACTTGATTCTCCTCGATGTCATGATGCCAGAAATGGACGGCATCGAAGCGTGCACCGAGATTCGTGAGGACAAGTCCTTGGGACAGACCATTGTGGCCTTTTTGACCGCCCGTGGGGAGGACTACAGCCAAATCGCAGGTTTCGAAGCCGGTGCCGACGACTACATCCTCAAGCCCGTGAAGCCCCGCGTTCTCTTGTCCCGAGTGCAGGCCTTGCTGCGGCGCAAGAAATCCGCAAGCTATGTGGGAGGCGATTACGACGGAACGGGGTTGATGATTGACCC
>Ga0115013_10000052_pt1 | contig 75966 bp, 65 predicted proteins | sample SouAtlMetagenome_2_FD_88686 | JGI IMG/M metagenome (GOLD analysis project Ga0115013, IMG submission 88686) | Marine eukaryotic phytoplankton communities from Atlantic Ocean - South Atlantic ANT15 Metagenome | ecosystem: Environmental > Aquatic > Marine > Oceanic | place: South Atlantic Ocean...
AGTAGCTGCTCTGCTTATAACGGTTGTCTTTCCGTCCAAATCGGCGTAGCTATGGTCTTGAGATGTAATATCAAAAGTGGTATATCCTAGAGAAGAATTGATAATATCGACCCCTGAACTATCGGCAAACTCGGCAGCTACTGCCCAATTGTATTCCTCAATAAGTGTTTCTGTAGATACATCTTCGGTACGCAACAGCCAATAACTAGCTTTTGGTGCTGTCCCTAAAAATTCATTTTCCAAATATCCAGCCATAGTAGACAGTACCGACATACCGTGATAGTTATCTTCATAAACTGAAGATTCGCAATCGACATAATCCCAAGTACCTAATATCTGATTATTAGTAAATAGATGAGTAAATGCATCTATCTCATCAGTTTTTCTAAAACCAGCGTCTAGTACGGCAATATGTATTCCTTGACCTTGATAGCCTTGTTCGTGCAGATTATCCCCTGACAACATTTCTATCTGATTTATGGACTGACCATAATCGTTTTCAAAAACTATATCATCAAATTTTGAGGTTTTTCTGACATCTGATAAATCTATAAATAATTGCAAAGAATCTACTTCTTTAATAAAATCTAAAGTCAGTAAAGTGTCAGCATTACCATCTGAATATAAGGAAGTTACACCATTTAACCACTTGCTTTTATTGAGGATTGTAAAGCCCAAATCTTGTAAGGTCAAAAGGTAGTCAGTAGGTATGGGCAAATCCGAATAGTGCAAAGGGATATTTTGTTTTGCTCTACGCTCAATAGCTCGAGGCGATAATAATTCTGATGGGGTAAAATCACTGATCGTATAACTGCCTTTGTCTTCAAAAGCAATCCACAGTTTTACAGACAGACTATCTTGTGAAAAACTGAATAAAGGGAGTAATATAAGTAGCGTTAAATGTCTCATTGTTTAGCAATAAAACCTCCTCCTAATACATCTTTACCTTCGTAAAAAACAGCAGACTGACCAGGAGCAATCCCTTCTACCTTTTTATGAAACAAGACTTTTATTTCCTCGTCCATATTTCTTAGGGTCGATTGTTCTCCTTGATGCTTGTAGCGTACTTTGGTTAAACTTTCAAAATTATCTGGAATACTATCGTACTTGATGTAATTCAAACCCTTAACAACCATTTCTTGTTTATTGAGGTCATCTTTAGTGCCTACTACCACCTCGTTGGTTTCTGGCTTTATCTCAATAACATAAGAGGCCTCTAAACCGAAGGAAACCCCCAATTTACGCTGACCAATGGTATAAAAGGGATATCCGTCATGAGTGCCTATGACTTCCCCTTTGGTATTAATGAAGTTACCCCCTTTGACTTGTTCTTCTAATCCTTCGACTTTACGCTTTAAAAAGCCTCTATAATCGTTGTCAGGAATAAAGCATATTTCGTAACTCTCAGGCTTTTTCGCCAATTCCTCATAACCCCTATCGATAGCCATTTGCTTGATATTGTCTTTGTGGTATTGTCCCATTGGAAAAATGGTTCTGCTCAAACACTCTTGTGAAAGCCCCCACAACACATAAGATTGGTCTTTCCATTCGTCTATGCCTTTGGATACTACATAACGCCCATTTTCTTCTCTGACTTGGGCATAATGACCTGTGGCGATGTACTCACAGCCCAATTGATCGGCACGTTTTAATAAGGCTTCCCACTTAATGTGTGTATTGCATAAAACACAAGGGTTAGGCGTTCTTCCAGCAATGTATTCGTCCACAAAGTTATCAATGATGTAATCGCCAAACTCGTCGCGTATATCGAGTATTATATGAGGAAAACCGCAATCTACTGCCAACTGACGGGCATCGTTAATGGAATCCAAACTGCAACAGCCCGTTTCTTTGTTAGAGCCACCAGAATTGGCATAATCCCAAGTCTTCATAGTAATACCTACAACCTCATAACCTTGCTCGTGCAACAACAAAGCCGTAACGGTGCTATCAATACCACCACTCATCGCCACTAATACTTTTCCTTTCTTATCCATCTTGTCTGCCTTGTGATATGCCGTTGATGTATTCTATCTGATAGTCAAAGGATTTATCGTCTTTGTAATACTTCCAAATGCCATCTTTGATATCGTTTAAGTATTTACCACTGTATTTTTTAACACCTGCCGAATTGTAAAGGGTGTAACTGCCTTCCAATTTGTCAGCATTATAGTTTGCACTTAGCTTTAATTGTCCGTTTTTATAGTATTGCAAACTTTTTCCATCTTTTTTATCTGCTATATAGTTACTCTTTTCTAATACATTTCCATCAGTATAGTATAAGGTAGTTTGGCCTTCTAGCTTACCTTTTTTATAATTTTCCTCTCTTATGAGCTTTTCTCTAATATCGTAGTACTTCCACAACTGTTCTTTCAATTCGCTTTGGTAAAGTCCTATTGCTTGTACTTTACCATTGGCATGATACAAACGTGCCGAAGCCGATTCACCATCATTAAAATATTCCAAATTGGCCTTGAGAACACCTCGTTCTGTGTAGTACAAAAATATACCTGAAGGATTATCATCTACAAAGCTCCCTTCATAGCGCAATTGTCCGTTGTCGTGATTTTGTGACCACTTGCCTTGTTTTCTGCCTTGCTCATCGGTCACATTCTGTGCCAATGCTACTGTAGAAATAAACAAACACATTATAATTTTATACATAGTGCAAAACTACTAAGAATATGGTTATTCTAAAACAACTTCTTTAAGATGATAAAATTTTGTGGAAAGATAATAAGACTACTTTTTGTAAGAATTTGTTTTTTCAATTCTTCAAAGTTTTTTAATCAAATAAGCTTTTTGAAAAATTAGGTATTAAAAAAGGTCTAAATATAAATTTAGACCTTTGGTGAACTCGGAGGGAGTCGAACCCCCAACCTCTAGAGCCGTAATCTAGTGCACTATCCAGTTATGCTACGAGTCCAAAACGATTGCAAATATAAATAGCTAATTTAAAAGGAAGACAAAAAAATGAAATTATTTCTTCTTCTTTAAACTGACCTTATTTTCATCGCCTCGCACCAAGCGTTCTATGTTTCTCTGATGGGTAGCTATGAGTAATATTGGCACAAATACTGCAAATATCATCATAGTAGGCACTAAAGTTTCTGAAAGATAATATACTCCAAATGGGAAGAATAAACCCGCAAAAATAGAACTCAAAGAGACGTATTTTGAAAAGAGTAATGTCAATACAAATACAACGATGGAAATGAGTGCTGCCTCAGGAAATACAGCGAGCATAAAACCTAAAAGCGTAGCTACTCCCTTACCTCCTCTAAAACCCACATAAACGGGGAAAACATGTCCCAAAACTGCCGCTATACCAAAAGTAAGTTGTAAGTTAATGTAAATCTCGGTAGATGGCACATAGGAAGTGTACCAAACCAAATTGACGGCTAGATAGCCTTTAAGTACATCAAGTAGTAATACTAGTATTCCAGCTTTCTTTCCAAGTACCCTAAAAGTATTGGTTGCTCCTGCATTACCACTACCGTATTCTCTGACATCGATACTTTTCAATAGCTTACCTGCTATAATGCTAAAAGGTATCGAACCTAAAAGAAAGGAAAGTATTAGAAAAACAATATTTGAGCCTGTAAGCATGGTCGCTAAAAATACAAAGTTTGAATACTATCTAAAGAATCGTTTTTTGAAGTTATCAACATCTGTTTCTGAAGACAAATCGTATTGGTATTGAGCTTGTCCCTTAGAGGCTGGTAGCTTCTTTTGCTGGGATTTCACTTCCAAAATACCTATGTTGTAATCTTCTGTAGAAGAACGACTAAGCAATACCTCATTAGAGTAGGTAAAGAAATACCACTCACCAATATCTGTTTCTAGATAAACATTAAAGATGTCACCAGAATAATCTTTATTGAGCTCCAATCGTCCTTTGTACAGCTTATTTATTTGGAAGTCATTAACATTACCCAAGCCTAACATCTTTTTAGACATAATGCTTGAATTTTCTGGATCCCATTCTAGGTTAACATCGTAGAAGTAAAGGGTTTTCTTTAGTTTAGACGGTAGCTTATCAAACTGTCCATACATCTCGTATTCAAAAGATAAGTCCTCATTCTTCAAGATTCTATTGAAGTTAGGAATGTAATAACTTTCTTTCATCTCTAACTCATCAGCCATTGGGTCGTTAAACAAGTCTTGTCCCATAAATTCCATAGCGTTTTTACTCATATAAAAATCTAAGGATAACATACACTTAGTTTTAAAGGTATTCTCTACAGCGTTGTAGTTAAAATTACCAATAGTAGAAAGCTCTACTCGTCCTAACTCAAGCCCTAAGTTGAACTCTCCCTCTCCTTTCATTATACAGCCCTCGTTGGTCATCGTAAATTTACTTGCCAAAGAATCGGTTTTATCTTCTACTATAAACATAGAACGTCCTGAATTATAAGATAAATAACCATTAATAGGCATCATAACCAAATCCGTTTCTTGCTCTAGTGCAGAAAGGAAAGCTGGATAAATTCTATCTTCTGACATTATAGGACCTACATACAAGTTCTTTCCATTCTCATCAAGTACTTTACCACCTATCGGCAACTGTATGTCCTCTACCCCAACGTAATCGCTGAATTTAACCCAGCCGTCTTTGACTAAGTAACATTCGTGCTGTACTTGAAAAGCACCGTCGTAATAAAACTCTTTAATAGAACCTTCCATCTTGACCGACCCTTTATAAGAGAATTGAGGGTTAAACTTAAACCCCTTTTCTGAGCTAATAGTTCCAATACCTACCGATTGATAGACACTATCGACATACAAGGAATCAAAGCGAATCAATTGTTCTTCAACACCTCTACCCTTATAATTTACGGAAGCACGACCTGTGTAACTTTTACCTCCGTTTATCGTTACATCAGCTTCAAATAATTCGTGATAGCGTTTATCTCTATTAACTAAGATGGAAGCACCTTTAAAACTTCTCATTATTGCTCCTGTCTCGACCGTAACAGAACCGTCAGCAGGATAAATAGCAGCATCGGCAACTAATATCTCATCCACCTCTTTAGCCTCTATAATATAATCCTTTAGACTGTAAGAGGCTTTTCTAGAAACAAAAGACAAGGAATCTTGATCGGGGTGAGTAGAAACAAACTTAGAGCCACTTCCTCCCTCAGACACACCCAATTCTATCAAACTTCTATCCATAAACCATTTTAGCTCATCTATAAAACATATGTATTGGTTTTCAGGAAATGCCACAAATGAATTGTTACCATTAGATTGAAATGTACCTGTTCTTTCCAATAAATTAATCTCCGTACGCAAGTTTACCGACTCAAAGGCAATGGCTTTGAAATCATCAGAAAGGTGCAAGACAAAATCGGCTGTATCGGCATTAAATTCATTGTGATTGAAGTAGTATAAATTAGAACTTAATTCGGAATCTTCTAAATAAACATTACCTGCTCCTGTAAGTCCAGTAGGGCGAAGATAAAAACGACCATCAAGTGTAGCTTTAGTAGAATACAATACCAAATCTTCAGTCTTTTTTTCTACCATTAGAACGTCATCATAAGGTCGCCAATGCTCATATATAGTTTTACCACTAGCCTGAGGGAATTCAGCAATATTAGCTGTTCTTTCGAGGTCAAATGTATTAGCATGGGTATTCATAGAATCTAGAAAGAATATATAATCATCAGACTGTGTAGTCGAAGATAAATAGTCAAATCCTCCTTTGCCTCTTAATCCAGATTTGTCTAATGACAATCTATTTTTGGCATGGAATTGACCTTTATCGCCATACAAAGGAAGACCCGTTTCTGGGATTTCAATATTGAATCCTAGGGAATTATCTTCTTGTACTCTTAATTCTTCTCTAAAACTTGGGAAAATATTAGCTGAATTCAGTTCACCAGGAAAACTAAGTGAAGAACGGTTGTATGAATCTAAAGAATCTATTTCGAAAGGATCTATATCGAAGTAAAAACGCTCTCTGTCATACACTCCAGAAAATATTTCTTCTTGGTCGTAAAATACCTTTGAACGGTCGTAGCTTCTAATGATTGGGTATTGGGGATAATCTTCTTTCCATATACCCGATTTATTGATAGTTGTGTCAACCAACAATTCGCCATTGGCAATAGTAATTTCATTTTCTAAGGGTTCTAAAATCAACTCCCCTTTTTCATTGTACTTCTCCTGATTGTTAGGAATCCAAACCTCTGTTGAAGCATCTTTGAAGTAGAGTCTAAAATCTTCGTAGTTAAAGGTAATGTCTTCTGATTTAATTCTAAAACGTCCTCCTTCTCCTGCTATTAATCGACCACCCATTGTGAAATTACGACCTTCTTTAACTACAATTTGTTGCTTAGTAGGTAAGGCTATGACATCTCTAACTTCACTCAACTGAACCCGCTTAACGTTAAAAACTTTTAAGTCCATAGTGTTTAAGTCCAGAATAGCATTGGCATTGTCTTGTGGCGCACTAGATTTAAAACGAATAACATCGTGGTCTTCCTTTTCTGATTTAGCCATAAGATAACGAAGAACATTATCTTTTACTCCTACTGTTCCCAAACCAGAATTGTAGGTGATAAAACCTTGCTTAGCTAAATTCATCAAAAAACGAATGTCCTGATCATCGGAATAGTCCGAAAGTTTAACAAAATCATCAATTAAGAAAATATTATTGATACCATATTCCTTGTTAAAATTGTTAATTCTAACTAAAGGGTGCTGAGCATCTATTCCTAACAATGCATCAAAATGTTTTTCAGTATAATACCTATTGGACTCAAAAAAGGCAGGCTGACTAGTATTAGCTGGTAAGGTTCCAAAAATGATTTCATCGTCATCTATTTTCCAACCTAGCTTCTGAAAACGCATATCCAAATCATGATACGAATTGATGTATGGAGCAGAAGATATACCATCGTCATCGGAAATTAAATCCAAACGTCTATCTTCTTGGTCATAAATAAGATTTAAACCTGGGTGGGTAATAGAGTCATTAGCTAAAATAATTTTTACAGAAGCATTAGAAGCTAACACTCGCTTTCCAGTAATTGCAATTCGCTCCGAAGAAATACGAACAAATTGCTGACCATTGCGATAGAATATCAAACTTGCTAATTGACCATCTCCTCCCTTTGATACAAAACGGTTGCCGTACAAGGAATATCCTCCTTCAAAATCTACATCTTCAATTAAATCAGAAAGAGTAATTTTCTTATCGTACGAATCGAATTTAGGATAAGATACTTTGCTATCCTTTTTATTCCTTTCAACCAGTTTATTCTCAAGACTACCTAGAATAGGTTTATCATCAAATACCATTAAATTATAGAAACGTACTGAGTCTGCTGAAAAGCTAGGTTTTTTAAGAGCAATAGAATACTCCGAAAGTTCGGCATATACTTCGGCAAAACTAAAACCTGCCTTACACCAATCTATTAAACCTTCATTTCCACGCCATAAGCCTCTGATTGGGTAAAATGTACCACTAGTTTGGACTATTTTCATAGTGTCTTGTCTAGCAACACACATCAAATCTATGAGTTGATTGAATTTAATAACTGGCACACTATCTTCAATAGCAAATTGATAGTTTAAGCTAGATGTGTACCAACTCAAAGAACGGTTTCTAAAAAGTGTTTTCTTAGAAAATAAATCATCGGAAAGAGTGTAAAATTTCAGCAGCCTAGAAGTTGGAGAAGTTTCAATCAATAAACTGGCTGAAGCTGACCAATTATTAAACTGAGTGTCAAAGGATTCAGCAGATGTAAATGATACTATAGCTCGTAATAAGGACTCAAAATGAGTTGGTCTTTTTCTATCTTTCAACATTTTGTTGGATAAATCAATGATAGAAGATTTTTTATCCGAAGAAAAGGTATTGCCTTCCCACATCTTAGAAAACTTTTTCATCATTTTCTTAATGTCTTCAGAGGCAGAACCCGTCAGCATAAAGATATTGATTTCCTCTAAAAAGATCTTATTGTCATCAGTAAACGCCCTTAACCTCTTGTTTGATTGTGCATAGACAGAGGATACTAAAATAAAAAAGGATAATAGAAGAGTTAGTTTTTTAATAGCTTTCATAGTTTTTTAAATTTTGCTGTTACCCAATTATTTTTGGAATTATGACTGATATATTTTAATCCTTGTCTGTTAGCCTCTTGTTTTATCAAGTCCAAATCTTGTTCGTAAAAACCACTAAATAAAATCAATCCATTTTGAAGCAAATGGCTAGTGTATGCATACATATCTTGAATCAAGATATTTCTATTGATATTAGCTAAAATTATATCAAACTCTCCTTCAATTTTTTCTTTACCTCCATTATGTACTACTATGTTTGAACTTACGTTCATACTAATATTTTCTAGTGCATTATTGTAAGCCCATTCTTCAATGTCTATAGCATCGACCTTATTAGAACCTAATTGGTGCGCTAATATTGCCAACACTGCTGTGCCACACCCCATGTCCAATACCTTTTTTTCATGAAAATCTAAGCCTAGCATTGCCTCTATCATACCATAAGTTGTAGCGTGATGCCCTGTTCCAAAGGACATTTTTGGGGTAATAATAATTTCATGCTCTACATCTAGTGATTCATGAAAATCAGCTCGTATACCACACTTATTTCCTATGGTTATGGGTTGAAAATCAGATTCCCATTTGACATTCCAATTTTCTTGCTTAATAACTTTATGATTAATGTCAATCTTGCAATCCAATTGACTACAAATGCTTTCTATATCTGAGAAGTTAAAATCATCTTCTTTTATGTAGGCTCTTACCCCCTGGTTAATGTCCTCAAAACTTTCAAAATCAAGATCAGATAGATAGGCTACAAGAATTTCACTCCAAGGTTGTAGAGGTTGAAATGAAAATATAACTTCTTTATAATTCATTAAAATGCGTTTATAATTTGACTAAAGTCATTAGCATTTAAAGATGCACCACCAATCAAACCACCATCAACATCTTCTTTAGAAAAAATTTCCTGAGCATTGCTAGGCTTACAACTTCCACCATATAAAATGGATAGACATTGAGCCACATCATCATCATATTTATCCGTAAATATCGAACGAATGTAGGCGTGCATCTCTTGTGCTTGATCTGAACTAGCTGTAACGCCAGTTCCAATAGCCCAAACCGGTTCGTAAGCTATTACTAATTTAGACATCTGTTCGTTAGACAAATGAAACAGTGCATCTTCAATCTGTGATTTGACTATCTCAAAATGATTGCCAGACTCTCTTTCAGAAAGTAATTCTCCACAACAATAGATAACCTTCAAATTATCCGACAAACATAAATCTACTTTTTTAGCTAAATCAGCGTTATTTTCTTTATGATATGCTCTTCTTTCTGAATGCCCTAGAATGACGTATTTAGCCCCTGTAGACAGTATCATTTTAGTTGATATTTCTCCTGTAAAAGCACCGGTTTCTTGAGCACTGCAATTTTGAGCACTTACACTAAACTTATCGGAAATAGAAGCTATCTTGTCAAGGTGCGTAAAAGGTACTCCCAAAATTACTTCGACATCGATTGAAGATGACGTCAGTTTTTCTAACAATTCATTGGCCAAATCAGTACCCTCTCTCAAATTTTTATTCATTTTCCAATTTCCTGCTACAATTTTCTTTCTCATTTTAACTCATTCTAATTCTAGGGTCTAACCATCCGTAAATAAGGTCAACCACAATGTTAATAATTACAAACATTAGCGCAATAGTTAATACACTTCCCATTACTACAGGTAAGTCCAATTGATTTAATGCATCGACAATTTCTTTACCGATACCATTCCATGCGAAAATATATTCTACAAAAACAGCCCCTGCCAATAAACTAGCAAACCAACCCGATACAGCTGTAACAATCGGATTTATAGAATTTTTTAAAACATGCTTTATCAATACTTTAACAAAACTTAAACCTTTGGCAAAAGCCGTACGCACATAATCTTGAGTCAATGTTTCTAAAAAAGATGCCCTCGTTAATTGTATTATAACCGCTAAAGGTCTTACACCTAGTGTGATAGCTGGAAGTATAAGGTTAGATAAACTTAGGAACTCTCCCCTTCCATAATCATCTACTGAGTACAAACTACCAGTCATATTTAAGCCTGTTAGATGGTTCAGTAAAAAACCAAATAACCAAGCAATTAAGATAGCTGAAAAAAACGATGGAACTGACATTCCTAAGACTCCAAAAAATAGAGCCAACTTGTCAATCCAACTGTCTTTGAAGATAGCAGCCAATATCCCTATGAAAATACCAAGTACAATAGCAATAAGAATTGAAGAAAGTGCTAGTACAATCGTATTGGGTAATGTGTCAGAAATAATATGACTAACTAATTTACCAGACTTTTTAAAAGATGTCCTTAGAAAAGGAAATTTGATTACGATATCTGTATGTTTAGTAGATCCTAATTTAAAATAGCTATATGATTTGGATTCAAGGTTAGAATAATCATTAAGCTCATGTGAGTGCAAAGATATTGGAGACAAATCATTGAGATATAAAGCATATTGAGTAGAAAGTGGTTTATCAAAGCCATATTTGGCTCTTATATTTTTCAACTGCTCAGCATCTTCCCTTTGGTCTAACATCATTCTTGCAGGATCACCAGGCAAAACATTAAAGAGTAAAAACACTACAGTTACTACTCCCCACATAACTAGGAAACCATAACTCAAACGCTTGATGACAAATGCTAACAAAACTAATTATTGAACTTCTATATCACTTAAAGATGGGAAATCATTATGATGCCATTTTCCCATAATTGTTGCTTTTTGCAGATACATTATCCCTGGATTTGAACGAATCATCGTTTTTAAAGTGGTTTCATCTGTAAAATAAAATGGATATTCTATATTGTTTTCTTCTGCAAAAGCTAAAATATTATCATCGCTTGAGGCACACAAAGCATAGAAAGGAATTCCTGCCGTTTGACAATCGACATAAAAAGCATTGATTTCTGCTTGTGCAGAAACAGAGGTTTTGTCAATATTATAACAAACCAATAGAAATGCATTATCTTCATCTAGCACAGAATAGGTGTAGTCAGCGCCATCTTTAGAAATGGAAAAATCATGAATAGGTGGCTCATAACCTTCTTGTAAGACTATAGTTTTATCTGTCGCTTCGACAAAATCAAATTCTTCCCACTTATCTTGATAATCTGTAGAAAGCATCTCCGAAACCTCTCCAGTTGCTTTGTTTTTTACGACATAATAATAGGCTTCTTCTGTACAAGGTAATTCTAACTCATCACAGGTTTTCATGCCCTCCGTTATGTTATTGCCTACAGCATAAGGTCTAAAATCTTTTACTGGTAAGTGTCTGTAGGTATGGACAACAAAAGCAAAACAGAAAAAAGTAACGATGGCTAAAAACATATTTTCCATTTTACGACTTAATAAGGCTTTGATGTGTTTCTCCCCTATAAATAGAATCGAAATGAAAAATAATAGTATAAGGTCTTTTCTAAATGACCCCCAAGGTGTAAGTTTAATAGCATCACCAAAACAACCACAGTCAGTTACTTTGTTATAATATGCTGAATAAAAAGTTAGGAAAGTAAAAAATACAATCATCAACATCAAAGACCAATTTGCTAGTTTAGGACGTGCACCAATAAGCACCATAATTCCAACTACCACTTCGAAAATACAAATACCTGCAGCCATAACAAAAGCTAGTGGTATCAAAAATTCTAAATTGAGTACATCGGCAGAAAAGTATTCTTCCAGTTTATATGAAAAACCAAGAGCATCATTAGCTTTAATAAGTCCTGAAATGATAAAAAGAAATCCTACAATAAATCGAGATAAATAAGTTAAAAATTTCATATTAATTAAGTTTAATTAGTGCAAAAATAGAATAGTTAATCATGTCAAAATAATTAGCATCAATCCCTTCAGAAATCAAGGTTTTTCCTTGGTTATTTTCTATTTGCTTAACTCTTAGAAGTTTCTGAAGTATCAAATCGGTCAAAGAACTGACTCGCATATCTCGCCAAGCCTCTCCATAATCGTGATTCTTAGATTTCATCAGCTCTTTGGATTCGATATAGTATTTATCGTATGAAGCCTGAACTTCTTCGTTTTCCATATCAGGCTGTTCTGCAATACCCTTCTCTAATTGAATAAGTGCAATGATAGAATAATTAACAATACCTATAAACTCATTTCTTATATCTTCACCAACCTTTTGAGAGCCTTTCATTTCAATACTGCGTATTCTTTGGGCTTTTATGAAAATTTGATCGGTAAGTGATGACAATCTTAGTATACGCCAAGCACAACCATAATCTTTCATTTTTTTGATAAAAATATCCTTACATTTGGCTGACGCAACATCATATTCAAGAATGGTTTGTTCCATATTTCAATTTCGATTTGAAGAATGACTAAAAATAAAAATTTAAATACTCCTATAACGATAGATTGTAATTCAAAATTGCTCGATTTATCAACACCAGCAATAATGGGTATTTTGAACCTTACTGACGATTCTTTTTATGATGGCGGACAACACAATTCCATAAAAAAAGCACTTCTTCAAACTGAAAAAATGCTCGATGATGGAGCTATAATCATTGATATAGGAGCCTATTCTTCTCGGCCTAAGTCTAAACACATCAGCCTTGATGAAGAGTGGCAAAGATTAGAAAAAACACTACAAATTATTAACAAAGAATTTCCTAAAGCGATACTTTCTATAGATACCTTTCGCTCAGAGATTGCTCGTAGAAGTGTTTATAATGGCGCAGATATAATCAATGATATTTCTGCAGGAAATTTAGACTCACAAATGTTTGATACTGTTGCTGATTTAGATGTTCCTTACATTATGATGCATATGCAAGGCGCTCCACAAACTATGCAGGATAATCCAAATTACAATTGCATAGAAAAAGAAGTGAGGAACTATTTTTTGAGCAAAGTGAAAACACTACAACAAAAAGGGGTTAATAATATTATCATAGACCCCGGCTTTGGATTTGGCAAAACGCTTGAACATAACTTCCAATTGTTAAATAATCTAGGGGAACTTCATACTCTAGAGCTTCCATTATTAGTTGGTGTTTCAAGGAAATCGATGGTATATAAAGTATTGGAAACAGATGCTAAAAATTCACTTAACGGAACAACTGCTATTCATGCTTTATGTTTAATTAATGGTGTATCAATTCTAAGGGTACATGATGTAAAAGAAGCTGTTGAGTGTGTAAAATTAATTAACTTCACCAAAAATCAATTATAAATGGGTTTCTTAGAATTTAACATATTAGACATATTAGATATCTTATTGGTAGCATTTCTGCTGTTTCAATTGTATAAATTGATAAAAGGTACTGTAGCCATTCGTATTTTTATTGGTATAGCTGCCATATACTTACTTTGGAAGTTAGTTGAAGCTTTACAAATGGAACTTTTAAGTGAAATTTTAGGGCAATTTATTGGTGTTGGTGTATTAGCAGTCATCATTGTTTTTCAACAAGAATTAAGACGCTTTTTATTGATGATAGGTAATACTAAATTTTTCTCTAAAGATGGTGTTTTAAAATTCAATTGGATAAATGACGAAACTGCTGCAGAGGTAAAAATTTCAGACATTGTTAAGGCATGTGATGAAATGGCAAAAACTAAAACCGGCGCTATAATTGTTATCACTAGAGAAAATGGCTTACCTAATTACATTGAAACTGGCGAAATAATAAACGCCAAAACATCTAATATCTTTTTGCAAAGTATTTTTTTTAAGAATAGTCCTTTACATGATGGCGCAGTTATTATCACTGGCGATACCATTAAGGCAGCTAGATGTGTTCTTCCTACTATAGAAAACGATAGTTTTCCATCGAATTTAGGTATGAGACATAGGGCAGCGGCTGGTATTACCGAAAATACCGATTCTATTGCCATTGTTGTTTCTGAGGAAAGGGGTAAAATTTCGATTGCATACAAAGGCCAATTAGAGATTAGCCTATCTTCCGATCAACTTAAAGAATTCTTACAAAAAGAATTGCACAAATAATTAGCTTTTCAATCTAGGATCAAGTGCATCTCTAAGCCCCTCACCTATCAAATTATAGATGGTAATAGTTAAGAATATTGCAAATCCTGGGAACATAACTAACCACCAGGCTTCAAACTCTTGACGTCCTAAATTAAGTAAGGAGCCCCACGTTACTACATCATCTGGAACACCAATTCCTAGAAAAGATAAAGAACTTTCTATAAGGATTGCTGATGCTACACCAAAGGCAATTGACACAAATACCGGCGCTAATGCATTAGGAAGCGCATGTTTAGCAATGGCTCTAAAATTAGAGTAACCTAAAGATTTAGACGCTTGAACGTATTCTAACTCTCTAATACGTAAAAACTCAGCACGAGTAAAACGTGCTATACCAGTCCATGAAGTAAGACCAATAATTACCATAATTAACCATATACTTCTTACGAAAATAGCCGATATTGTAATGATTAAAATTAATCTAGGAATTGAGTTTAAAATCTCAATACCTCTAGATACAAAAGAATCAATTGGTACACTAACCTCTTTAGCTAACCAACCGAATTTGAAGACTCTAGAAAGAAGACGCATTCCTACAATGATAGCAGCAATTAAAATTAAAGAGATGACAAGTTCCCAAATTCCATTACCTGAAGTAAAAGCATTTGCTAGAGTATATTTTCTAACACCAAAACCATAAAAGAAAGCCATGAAAACTCCCAATAGTGTAAAGTAGTATTTAGATCGAGGCATCAATAAATTTCTATCACCAAAGAAACCAGCTAAAGCCCCTAAAAAGACTCCAATAATACTGGCTATACCCATAGCTAATACACCTACCAAAAGTGATATTCGAGTACCATGAATTAGTCCTGATGCTAAATCTCTACCAATATTGTCTGTACCCATAATATGCCTTAAGCGATTAGGAATAGCTACAATTTCATTATCACTATTTTTATAACGTTGTTCGTCAAAAGGGGAAACGTACTCTCGGTTATATCTATCGCCTTTATCAGGAGAATAAGGTATAGGTGCCCACATTACCTTTTCTAAATCTAGCTTTCTCCAATCTGTAATATCAAACTGAAGCACTTCGGCAAGACCTGTTTCAGGGTTGATAACAGAATCTAACTTAGATGGATTAACCAAAGTAGAAAATGCTGGATAAAAGGCTTCTCCTTTGTATTTACAATATAAGGGCTGATCGTTAGCTATTATAGGCGCAAATAAGGCTATAAAAACTAATGCAATCAAAATGTATAAGGATATCAGGGCAGGTTTGTTTTTCTTAAACTGCTGCCAAGCGTATTTTTTAAATGAAAAATCTCTTTGTTCCATAGTTTTATTTGTAAGAAATTCTAGGGTCTACAACTGCATAAAGGATATCAGCTACTAAATAACCGATCATAGTTAGAAAACCAATAATAGTAAATACGGCAACTATCATCGGATAGTCTGAATTGAGTATTGAACTGTATATCTCAAATCCCATACCGGGAATTGTAAAAATCGTTTCTATAATTACCGAACCACCGATAGCTAGTGGAAAAATATTAGCAAAAACAGTAATTATTGGTAATAAGGAGTTTCTTAAAGCGTGTTTCATTACTACTTTACCTTCACCAAGTCCTTTAGCTCGTGCTGTACGGATATAATCTTGTCCAAATACATCTATTACACCAACACGCATAATTCTACTTAAAAATGCAAAAGAACTATAAGTATAAGTAATCAATGGTAGAATAAAATAAGGTGCTCTATGTGCTGCTTTTTCAAAGAAAGACCAACTAGGGTCGTATAATGTAGGGTCTTGTATTCCCGAAACAGGGAACCACCTTAATGTGTCTGGATTAGCAAAGGTGTACAATAACAATACACCAATAAAAAAGCCAGGCATTGAATACAATACAAACACCACAATAGATGTAATCCTATCGAATTTAGTGTCCTTTTTGTAAGCTGAATATATTCCTAGTGGAATACTGACTAAATAAGCAAACAGAACCGATAACAGAGAAAAGGAAAAGGAAATCCATACCTTACTCCATATTTTAGTATTGATAGGCTGACTATCGATGTAAGAAAAACCAAAGTCTCCCCTTACTACTCCTTTACGTTGTTCACCATCACCAAACAACCAAAAATGATATTGATTTTTTGAACCATACCATATAATTTTAGGAATATAGCTTTTCCAAGAAGATTGCTTGCTGAGCATATCATTATATAACAACTTGGATTGTTCAAACTCCTTTTTTACAGGAGATAAAAAGGCATAATTGCTGTAAAGTGTATCTAAAGAACTAAATTTTGATGCTATCACATTAGGATTGGCTGTTTCTAACATTGAATTGATTTCAAAATTAGATTCGGTAATAACATCATTGATTTCATTTTTAGAATAATTAGGTCGCCCCTCAGCATCTTTATTCATCTCAAAGATATAATCTAAAATAAGCTTACTATGACTGAGTTGAGCTATATTTAGCTGATGAAAATAACTGGAAACATCTTCCCAATTGCCATAATAATGAGATAACTCTGCTAGACATGCTGAGTGATCTTTATCTGCAACTCTGTAGAGTGTATCGCAATCACTTATTGAGCCAAAACTGAAATAGAAAACTGGTAAATCTAGACCTAATTTTTTTCGTAATTCTTGCTTAGTTTTTTTAGTCGCATTAGATTGCTGATTAGCTGCCCCTTCCTTGTCGGCAGAGCTAGATAATTTTTCTACAGGATCGGCTGGTGCACTTATACTAATAATGAAAGCCAATAATGAAATGGCTAACAATGTCGGTATAAAAATGAGTATCCTTTTCGCTAAGTATTTTAACATATTATTAAATTTTTAGGGCATTGGGACTTTAGTCTTAAAGCTTTCTCTAAGGTTAAAATTATGTAAAACAAAACCAGGTTTTTCATAGTACATATCGGCATTATCGAAACGCTTATGAATGACTATTTTACGCTTAGGACTGTACATAAATACATAAGGTTGGTCTTCATATATCTTGGCTTGTAATTGCCATATGGCATTTCGATGTTCTTCTGGATCAATAGCAGCATTGGCAGCGTCAATTAAAGAGTCACTGTAAGCATCTCCAAAACCACAAAAGTTAGAACCTTTGTTTGCCCAAGAAGAAGTGTGCCATAATTGGTAAGGGTTTGAATAAGAAGCAGAACCACCCCAACCTCCTAGCATCATATCAAAATCGTGCTCTTGAGCATTTTTGTAAAACAAGGTGAAATCCATAGGGTTTGGCTTAACTTCCACTCCTGCTCTCCACATGCTCTCTTTTATCATTAAGGCCGTCTCCTTAGAGGCGGCACCACTCATATAACTCAATTCAAAACTGAGTTGAAGTTTCTCGCCATTGACTATTTTATCTCTAACGTTATTATCGTCTGTATCTATCCAACCAGCATCGTTTAATAATTGCTTGGCTTTCTCTAAATCTAATTTAATCAACTCTAAAGTATCATTGTAGTTCTTTTTAAGATTGGATAACTGAGCGACTTGCCTAGACCCTTCACCATGAAGTAATACTTCTACAATTTCATCGACAGGCACCAGGTGAGCCATCGCTCTACGTACTTTTACGTCAGTAAAAAATTCTTTACGCTTTATACCATCAGGACGCATATTCAAACCAGCATAATAGTATGAATATTGGTCTAAAAAGGCTGAATGATAATTCTCATTAAAGTAATCGTGTTTTTGTAGCTTGAATAATTTAGAAGTCCCTACTCTATTAGTTGCATCTAAACCCTGACTTTTTAAAGACAAAAATACAGAGGCGTCATCAGTAATAATCTTAAAAATGATTTGTTCAGGATTATTTTGATTATAGATAAGTGTATCGTTATCACCCCACCAATTGTCTTTTCTGCTAGCTATGATGTATGAACCTGATTGCCATTCACTAATTTGATAAGGTCCTAAACCTACTAGTCTTTCTGGTTGATAGCGATTGTCTCCGTGATTGAAAGCATTAAACCAATCTGACCATTCTTTCTTTTCTTTAAAATTATCGCTGTGGATATTTTCAAATGTTAAATCATCCAATATTCCATCTGGGTCCCAATGCGCTTTCTGTTGAATGTAGACCTCTGAGAATATATTAGGGTTGGTAACATTTTTTCCAAAAGCTTCCATAGTAAATTTCTTTGGCTCGTTAGGGTATAGAATTATATCCTTTATTACTGAAGAGTAGTTACCTCTTACGTTGGCATTATCAGTAAGTGGACACAATTGTAATTTAGTCGTAAACTCAATGTCTTTTGCAGTCAATTCACTTCCGTCATCCCATCTGACGTCATCTCTCAACTCATAGTGATACAAGAGTCCATCATCAGAAATTTCTGGTAAAGATTTAGCTAGAGATGGAATATATTCTAAAGAACTAACATCTAACTTTACTAAAGTTTTTTGTGTGTGCTCAAAAATGAAAGAACGCATGACCGAATTATCATTATACGGGTGCAAACCATCAGGGTTTGATGAAATATGAGCAACAACAATGTTCTGTGATAAATCTCTGCTATCAACACAGGCGGATAATGTAAAAGCAACTATTAAAGTAGCAAATATCTTATTCAACATAAACGTAGAATTTGAGTTTATGCAAATATAACATTCCGAATCATTTATAAGCTATGCAATTATCGAATTTATAGGCTAAATAAATAAAAAATAAAAAACCTTTGCGAAACAATGTAAATCCTATAAATTTGCGCCTCGTTCTTTTGGAGAGGTGGCTGAGTGGCTGAAAGCGGCACCCTGCTAAGGTGTTATACCGGTAACGGTATCGGGGGTTCGAATCCCCCTCTCTCCGCAGTATTGAAATTAATTTGGCTGTCTTAATTATTTGTTTAGATTTGCTGCCTTATTTCGGGGTGTAGCGTAGCCCGGTTATCGCGCCTCGTTTGGGACGAGGAGGTCGCAGGTTCGAATCCTGCCACCCCGACACTTAATAACCGGAATTAAAAAAGGGTTTGATAATTATCAAACCCTTTTTTATTTGCCATATTTTTTGACTTGCTATTGTAAAATTAACTTTTCGCTAGAGGTTCTATTATTAGTATTAATGAAAAGGTTATAGATTCCTTTGGGATATGAAGACAAATCCAAAATCATAGTATGATTTCCATTTGTATTTAACTTATAGCTTAAAATTTTCTCACCAATAAGATTGGTCACATTAACATCAATAATGCCATTGGAAATAAACTTTAATGTAAAGCTATCATAAGATGGATTAGGGAATATATTGAGATTAAATTCATCTTCCATTATCGAAGAAATATCTTGACATTGTTTTTCACATTCTTCTAAGCTTGAGTACTCTCCTGTCCCATCGTTTAGGACCCCACATACACCATTATCACATCTCCAACTTTCATTTGTTGACGAACAGTTTTGCAAACAATCGTTGATAGTAGAGAATTGACCACTACCATCACTAGGGTCAATACAAATATTGTCAACACAATTAAAACTAATCACTTCATCATCATCGCAAATGCCGTCATTATCAAAATCGTTATCAATAATAACGCCATCTTCACAACTTTCGCAAATACCATCTAGATACACGCAAGATGAATCACTAATAGTTACATAGTTAGAATAATTACAAGCTAAAGTATCTAAACATCCATAAGCATCATCACAACTTACTGAGAGTTGCCAATTGTAGAAGTAATAAAAATAACTTTGAGGGTTTGAGGTAGTATTGGCAGTAATACTAATATAATCCAAAATATTGATAGGAAAAATACTTGAATCCACATCATTGTTTCTATACAAGCCTTGATTATTCCCTATTACACCAATTTTGTAATTGTTACCAGCTACTATATCGTAATCTAGAGATAATGTATTCAATCCCTCATTTAGAAAAAAGTTTGCACTAAAAATCTGTACATCGTTGAAATCTAATATTTCAATCTCTACTACAAATGAAGTTTGGGCATATATATCAACAGAATTGATAGTTACATCTTCTATACAATCAAATACCATATCAAATTCATCATTGGTATGAAAACCTCCAATACCATAAGTTAGATTATCGACGGCACCGCCGTTGGCAACTAAGACATTAGCTGTAGAATCGTAATTTTCTGATAATGGATTAGTACAACCCAATTCTGGCATAATGCAACTTCCATCGTCTTGACAAGCATCTGAATTAAAATTCAAAGCTGTTGGCTCATTACAACCTCCTACGTAACAACAATTAAAATCATCAAATAAAGCTTCTGAGTCGTAATTTAAAGCCGTGGTATCAGTACAGCCACAATCCTCACCAAGTTTAAATTTAATCAAATCATTAAAGTAAATTTGATTAATCCTATCATAACCTGAAGTAAAATATAAATCGCAATTAATCATAAAACAACCCGGTGCCCAACGTGCATTACCAGGGTGTGATTCTAATTGTACCCAACTATCTGTTTGCGGTGTATATTCCCATAGTTCACCACTATCCAAAGGGCCATGATCATCACCATCACCACTGAGCAGATAGCCCTTACCATTGTAAGAAAATTGCGTTCCCGCTACTCTACTCTCAGAAGGAAATTCATTTAATGTTATCCAACTATCCGTTGTAGCATCGTATTTATAAAAGTCATTATATATATTGATAGCACCATTTATACTATTACCATGACCAAAACCTACATAAGGGATGCCATCAATACCGAAATAAAAAGGATGGTGTCTAACACCAAAATCAAAATCGGCTTTTTGCGACCAACTGTCAGAAGGGATATCGTACTCCCACCAATCGCCTAAATTTGCAGTATTACTTCCTAGACCTACATAAACCTTATCATCTAATAGTATTAGTGCTGGGTGACTTCTTCCTGCAGATGGGAAATTAGCCAATTGTGTCCATTGATTATTGGGAATATCATAAGCCCACCAATCAGTAGGATAATCGGAATTGAATTTACCAAAACCGATATAAGCAGTCGTATTATTAGATACACCATAAGCGTAACCTCTAGGACCACCAGGAAAATCATCGATTTGCTCCCAACTTTCTGTTTGAGCATCAAATCTGTAGGCATCTTTTAAGTATTCTCCTAAAGCATTTTGTCCTGCCATAACGAAACCGTAACGATCGTTTGAAAATGTAACGGGATGATGTCGGCTATCAGCATTATACGATGGACTAGACTGCCAATTTTGGGCAAATAAAGGCGATGAAAAGACCATCAAAAAAATAAGGAAGATGAGAGGGAAAAACTTGAAATTCACTTGAATTAGGGTTAGTTAGTAATGAGGTACAAAAATACTGATTTTTGAACTGACAAAGTGGTTTCATGCTAAATCGTAATTCTCATCAAACTTATTTACCACTAACTTTATGCTATCTATTCAAAAATATTTACATTTGCGCTCACATTTTTACTGGTCGCGTAGCTCAGCTGGATAGAGCATCTGCCTTCTAAGCAGACGGTCACAGGTTCGAATCCTGTCGCGATCACAAATAAGCTCAGCAAGACAATTGTTGAGCTTTTTTGTAGACAATGCCTTAATAGAACATTGAAAGAAACTTTTTTTTCTTATACAAATATGAATATAAAAGGTATCTACCTACCCTTTTTCAGTGGAAATTTCATACGATAATCGACCTTTACATTACCTTTAGAAATATCGTTTAGTTTACGTTTCAAAAGGCGTTTCTTTATGGTACTTAGGTAATCTGTAAAAAGCACACCTTCAATATGGTCGTATTCGTGTTGTATGATTCGGGCTTTAGTACCATCATATTCTTCCTCTATGTTATTGAAATCTTGATCTTGATAACGGATACGAACTTTAGAAAGACGTGATACATCTTCTCTAATACTTGGAATGGACAAACAACCTTCGTTGAAATTCCATTCTTCGCCACTTTCTTCGACTATTTGTGGGTTGATGAATACCTTTCGAAAGCCTTCCATATCAGCGTCTTCATCGGCAAAAGGGCTACCATCAACAATAAACAAACGGATACTCCTACCAATTTGAGGTGCTGCTAAACCTACTCCACTAGCTTCATACATAGTTTCAAACATATCCTCAATCAACTGTTCTAGGTTGGGATAATCACTAGAAATATCTTCAGCTTTCTGTTTTAAAACCTTTGTTCCGTATGCTACAATGGGTATTATCATCTATAAAAGCTCTTCAATAAGTTGTTCTATACTAATGCCTTCGGCATCAGCTTGATACGTTTTAACTAATCGGTGTCTTAGAATAGGATCAGCTACAGCTTTGACATCTTCTATATCTGGTGAATACTTACCATTAATAGCCGCATGACATTTAGCACCTACCACTAAGAACTGAGAGGCTCTTGGCCCTGCTCCCCAAGCGATAAACTGATTAACTCTTTCTGTTGCCATCGGGGTGTTAGGGCGTGTCTTTGCTACAAGTTTAACAGCGTATTCCATAACATTATCAGCAACAGGTATTTTGCGTATCAATTGCTGATAGCGTATAATTTGCTCAGCATCAAGTACTTTATCCAAAATTACAGTTTTGTCCGAGGTTGTACTTTTAATGACTTCTAGCTCCTCCTCATACGATGGATAGTCTAAGACAACGTTAAACATAAAACGGTCTAATTGAGCCTCAGGCAAAGGATAAGTACCTTCTTGTTCAATAGGGTTTTGCGTAGCTAAAACGAAGAACGGTTTACCTAATTCATAACGACTACCTGACGCCGTTACGGCTTTTTCTTGCATAGCCTCCAACAAAGCTGCTTGAGTTTTGGGAGGTGTTCTATTTATCTCATCTGCCAAAACGATATTTGCGAATAATGGCCCTTTATTAAAAACAAATTGTCTTTTATCATCTAAAATTTCAGAACCTACGATATCAGATGGCATAAGGTCAGGAGTAAACTGTATTCTATTGAATTTTAAGCCTAAAGACTGAGCTATAGTTTGAACCAATAATGTTTTGGCTAAACCAGGCACCCCTACTAATAAACAATGACCTTGACTAAAAATAGATATAAGCACATTTTTAACAACTTCATCTTGCCCAACTATTACTTTGGCTATTTCTTTTCTAAATCTCTCGTAGGATTCTTTAAATCCATCCAATTCTTCTACTTCAGACATCTTACTATTACTTTTTCCAATTATCTTTCCACACACAGTCAAAATCTTCTTTGATGTCGGTGTAGGTTTCTTTCAATATTTCTTTTTTCCATTCGTCCAAAACCGTCACTTTCATCTCTTGAAGTGCCACACTCTGAATACGATCATAATCCTCTTTTAGACTCGCTTTATGCTCTTCAATTATTCTATCGACATTTATTATGCGAAAACCTTTACGACCATCAAAACTTACAAAAACCGTTGGCTTTGAATATTCACCTTCTTTGAGACCGTCTATTGTAGATGACACTGAAAATTCCAATTCTTCTAATACAAATGATGAAGATCCCGTTTGAGGATTTACAATTCTACCTCCGTTGTTTTTAGATTCGTCTTCTGAATACTTTATGGCTAATTGCTCAAACGACAGGCTATCTACAGTCATAAATTGGATTATACTATCTAGCTTAGCCTTAGCATTCTCAACTGATTTAGAACTTATCTTAGGTTTTATTAAGATATGACGAACATTAAATTCTTGCCCTCTTCTTTTTACCATTTGTATGAGGTGAAAGCCAAACTTAGTTTCTACCACATCAGATAATTCGCCTTCTTGCAAGCGAAAAGCCACAGATTCGAATTTAGGAACTAACTTACCTTTTTTCACAAAGCCTAAATCTCCACCTAACTTTGCCGAACCAGGATCATCAGAATACAAAGAGGCTAAAAATGAAAAGTCCTCGCCATTTTGAACTCGTTGCTTAAAACCTTTTAATTTTTTGGTTATTCGTTCTCGTTCTGATTCTTCAACAAGAGGATAAACAACCAATTGAGATAAGTATATTTCTTCAGGAAATATTGGCAAACTATCTTTTGGGATTTTATTGTAAAATTTCAAAACGTCTTGTGGAGTAACTTTAAGATTTGAAGTAATTTTACTTTCCATACGCTGAGCTAAACGCTGTTCTCTAAAAATCGTTTGGAATTCTTGTTTTATCTGAGAAATAGATTTGTCAAAATATTCTTCTAACTTCTTTTCTGAACCTATCTGACTAATAAAATACTCAATACGTTGATCTATAGCATCGTTTACTTCGTCATCTGTAACAACCAAGCTATCTACTTCTGCATGATGGCTAAGCAGCTTTTGAAACATCAGTTCTTCCATCACTTCACACTTAAGATTGCTGTTCGTTAAATCAGATGCTCGTAGTTGTAAATACTGTTGCTCTACTTCAGATTTCAGAATGGCTTTATCGCCAATAACTGCTACAATCCCTTCAACCATTTCTTGTGCCATTAATGACAAAGTGAAAAATTGAAATGAAATTATTAAAAAACTAATTTTTTTCATACTGAACATAATTTTTAGCAAGTGCATTTTGATATAAATCCATTTCTACATGTTTAAGAAAATCAATCTTTCTTTTATTAATAATGATAGAATAAATTTGGTTGCTTACAATTTCCAATGGTGAAACGCTACCTTTTGATATATATTTTTTAAAGTAAAGGAAATAATAATAATCGTCATCGGCAAATTCTACACTTTTACCTTTATATAAGTTTCTAGATGAGTAACTTTCTGGCAAAACTTTAAAGATATCATCAAAACTCAGCCAACTATCTTCTAGATAGTAATCGTCAGCAAATTGATAACAATAATCTTCTAATAATAACTTACTTTCCTCATCTTCTTTTTTAAAGAGACGTTGAACTTTCCACAGGTATGGAACTTCTTTTTTTAGCTTGATATAGTTAACTCTAACAACAGCATCGTTCAAGATGAAATTTTGTTTGTTCTTTTCGTAATAAGATTCTATTTCATAATCATTAACTATGGTATCTAACTTTTGATTAAGTAGTTCTTTCTGATATGAATAAATCAAAAGAGAGTTTTCATAACTCTCTACTTGCACTTGTACATCTTGTAAAACTAACGGTAGGTTAATTTTAGCCTTTTGAACAAGGAGTTGTTCCTTTGCCCATTTTTCACAAAGTGCTTGAACTAACTTTAAACTATCTTCACTACTTAAGTCTGGAGATATTAAATCTTGAATATCTGAAAAATACAATTTATCACCATGTACGGTGACAAGTAGCTTGTCAGAATCTTGCTTGAATAAATTACAGGAAAAAAGCCCTAATACTAGAAATAATAATAAAGCTTTTTTACTCATAATATATACTATTTTTAGTCTACTAATTTATAAAGAACATCTGTGTAAACCTGAGCTGGATATTTTTTCTCTAATTCAAGTTTCCAAACTGCCTCTAGGTAATTTTGATAATTGGTAATTACCTCACCCTTAGCTTCTTCAAATGTTTTTTGTTCACCGTTTTTCAATTCTTTAACGTCTGCAAAAAATACTGAACCATCAAGATTAGTCTCATTGTCAGTAAGACCATTGAACCAATGGTTATCTACAACAGTACTTTTTCCTTTTTCAAAAGAACGAGATGAAATTTTTAGATTATTTGCTCTGTAACGATTCATCAATTTTAAAATACGAACATCGCTAAGAAAAAATTCTCCTTTACCAAAACCTAAATAACTCATTTCTTCAGAAGTTAACACACTTGAGTTATAACGGTTGTTTATCAAAGTCCTTACTCTACTAGCTGTTAGTTCATCGTTGGATGTGTAAACTGTTGTGAGAGCTCTTTCGTCCCATTGGAAATTTTCTTTGGTGATGTTGTAGTAGTTCAGTAGACCTAATGTATCTTCAATAGCTCTTGACCATACTTTTTGATCCATTAAATCGAACAACATAATACCATCGTGATATTCCTTCATTAGAGCTTTAAATTCTGGGTATTTTTCTTCAAGTTTAGAGTCTTCGTAGTCTAAACATGTCTTATTTACCCAATCTTCATACCTTTCTTTTACAACTGGACAGCTGTTTGCAGAGTCAACGTTAATTATATTAACTGCCAAATAATCAGCAAAATCGTCTTGTGTATAGGCAATGCCATCTATTGTAAACATTGTTCTCCCTTCAGTAGTATATGATGCTCTATCCCAAGTTTTGTAATTAATTTTACAAAAGGGGTCAATATTGTGTGAGTAATCGTCGAAATCAAAAATTAACTGGTTCAAACAAGAAATATAAAAATCATGATGTCTAGAACGACTTTTTCCTTCAGAAAAATTGTACTCGTCTTTAATTCTAGCTATTAGTGACTCTACACCTCTATTGCTCCTAGCATCTCTCTTGATTTTATTTTTGATATCAGGCTTAGCATCTTCAAATGATGGGACACTTCTTCTGTCCAATAACTTAATTACGTGCCAACCATACATAGTTTGAATAGGTTTAGAAATATCTCCAGGAGATGATAGGTTGAAGGCAGTATTTTCGAACTCTGGCACCATTTGACCTGCTCCAAACCAAGGTAATTCACCTCCGTTTTTAGCCGAGCCTTTGTCATCAGAAAATTTGGTCATTTCTTCAAATGATGTTCCATCTTTCAAAGACTGCATTAACTGCTGAATTTTTTCTTGATTTGCAGTTTTTTCTTGTGAAGTAGCATCTTCTCTTTCTTCAATCATAATATGAGCTACTTTAACCTCTCCTCTATTTGCTCGTTTATCAACAGATTTAAGGATATGATAACCAAATTGTGTTCTAAAAATATCAGATACCTTACCAACTGAAGTATTATAAGCCGCAGATTCGAAGGGATAAACCATTCTAAAAGAAGAAAAATAACCTAAATCTCCATAATTGGTTTTTGCTGAAGGATCATTAGAGTGTTGTTGAGCTAACTGGCCAAAGTCTTCACCTTTAAGTGCTCTATTTCTGAGTTCTTTAATAGTATTATATGCTTCCAAAGTATCTTGTGGAGTAGCATTTTCTGGTATTGTAATTAAGATATGACTAGCACGAACTTCATACTTCATTCTGTCATATGCCTCAGCAACTAACTCATCTTCAGCTGCTTGATCTGTTAAATAAGGACGAGCAAGTTGCTTTCTATATCCCGCTAATTCTCTTTTGAATGCTAACGAAGTATCCATTTGATTTTCTTTAGCATACAATACTTTTCTTTTAAAATCAATAAATAGATTTGTATAGTCATCAAGGTATTCTATTGTGACATTTTCTTCATTATTGTTTTTGTTGAAAATAGATTCAAATTCTTGAAGTTGAACCTTTTCTGGACCTACCTGCATCACCATAGATGGGTCATCAGAAGGGGCTGACGAATTAATAGTGATTTTTCCGTCTGCCATTACTACACTTGTAGTCAAAATAAGAGCAAGTAAATTTAAAATTTTATTCATTTTTTTTTGGATTAGTTATTAAATAAGTTTAACGACTGTAATTAGGTGCTTCTTTTGTTATACTGACATCATGAGGGTGACTTTCAGCCATTCCTGCAGATGTTATTCTAATAAATTTGGCTTCTGAAAGTTCTGAAATATCATGTGCTCCACAATATCCCATTCCTGCTCTCAGTCCACCAATCATTTGATGGATTACCTCATCCAGATTTCCTTTAAAGGCTACTCTACCAACAATACCTTCTGGAACCAATTTTTTAGCATTGTCTTCATTAGCTTGAAAGTATCGGTCTTTAGAACCTGCTTGCATAGCTTCTACAGAACCCATACCTCTATAAGTTTTAAATTTTCTTCCTTCGAAAATGATGGTTTCACCGGGCGCTTCCTCAACACCTGCAAAAATAGAACCTAACATTACAGAACTAGCACCAGCCACAATAGCTTTTACTATGTCTCCCGAATAACGGACACCACCATCGGCAATGATAGGGATACCTCTATCTTTTAAAGCTTTGGACACACTTATTATGGCAGACAATTGTGGTAAACCGACACCAGCAACCACTCTTGTAGTACAAATAGAACCCGGCCCTATACCTACTTTGACAGCATCTACTCCAGCATCAGCTAAGGCAATAGCAGCTTGTTCTGTGGCTATGTTACCAGCTATAATGTCTATTTTGAATTCGGATTTGAGTTTCTTAACAGTGTCAATTACACCTTTACTATGACCATGAGCAGTATCTACAATGATAGCATCAACCCCAGCATCAACCAAGGATTGAACACGTTCGCTAACATCGGCTGTTACGCCAACGGCTGCTGCAACCCTCAAACGACCGTAGTGGTCTTTACAAGAATTGGGACGTGTTTTGTTTTTCATGATATCTTTATAGGTAATTAATCCTACTAATTTACCATTTTCATCAACAACAGGCAACTTTTCGATTTTGTTGGTCTGAAGAATATCCTCTGCATCTTCTAAATCAGTAAGTTGTGTAGTGATTAAGTTATCTAGACTAGTCATTACTTGAGAAATTGGCATAGATTGGTTTTTCTCAAAACGTAAGTCTCTATTAGTTACTATTCCTACCAAATCGCTATCGGCGGAAACAACAGGAATACCGCCAATTTTATTTTCTTTCATTATGTCGAGAGCATCACTAACCAATGAGTCTTGAAGGAGTGTTATGGGGTCAAGAATCATACCACTTTCAGAACGCTTTACCTTGCGGACTTCTGCCGATTGTTCAGCAATAGACATATTTTTGTGAAGAACTCCTATTCCACCATCTTGAGCGATAGATATTGCCATTTTGGCTTCTGTGACGGTATCCATAGCAGCAGACACAATGGGAATGTTTAATTTTATGTTTCTAGAAAATTGCGTAGTTACATTAACTTGATGTGGTAGTATGTCAGAGTAACCTGGCACAAGTAAGACATCATCATATGTTAATCCCTCGCCTATTATTTTCTGATTGTAATCCATACTCAAAAATTAGTGTCGCAAAGGTAGTAAAATCTTGATTATAAAGAAGAAAAATAAATGAGATTATCGCAAAAGCATTATGCTTCCACTCTCAAGAAATTGTTTACCTTGAGCATAGTCAATCTGAATATTGTAAATGTACACACCATCTGGGGCAAGAGAATTATTTATAGTTCCATCCCAACCTTCATTAATTGAATTCGTTTCAAAAATGGCTTTGCCATATCGGTTAAATATCTTCAAATTATAGTTTTGAATAGCACTTTTACCATAAATAATCACTTGCCATTTATCGTTTTTCATATCTTGATTTCTTGGGGTAAATGCTTTGGGAATAAACATCAATGGTGATTTAGAAATACAAACCTTATTGGAAAGTACTGTATCTTTTCTATTGATAGAATTTAAGACGTTTTCTGTTGAGATAAGATATACACACACCTTACCAACATCGGACATAATAGGTACATCGTAGGGACTATTAGGATAAGCATCTCTAAGATAGCTTTGTTCTCCATTGACTTCTTTCCATAATTCAAGATGAGAATTAGATAAAAAGTTATCATATTTATTACTTTCTACAGAAATAAATTCCTTAGTTAAAGATAAAGGGCTTAATTTCAAGTTATAAGCATAGGACGTATCTGTTAATGTTAAATACTGAGGCAAATCATATTCTTTACCACATATATCTACTGGTTTAGCTTGATAATAATAGACGTTTCTTTCAGGAAATACCAAAGGATCTACGGCTATATATTCGTCATAAATAGGATTGGCCTGTCCTAAATAAAACTGAAAGCCATTTTCTAGATTAGACTTGTAAATATTAACATGACTTATATCATCTGAATCGGATAAAACACTAACCTCCAAACTATTTTTTCCAATTACACTAACTCTATTAATGTAACTGTAATGTGGTATATCAATATTGGTAGTAATGGTTTCTAAAAAATTAGATTTAGACAAATAACCGACAGGGCTTATTGTCTCCAACCACAAAGTGTATTTACTTGAATATTTAATAGGAAAACTAAAAGACGTATCGTCAGAGCTTATAGCGATGGTTTGCTCTGGGAAAACCATTCCAGACTGTATATCTTCTCTAATAGCTTTAAGTTGATAGCCGTCCATAGCAAACATATTAAGATAACTATTCCATATTAACAATAAAGATGTATCACAATTTTGATAATCTAATTTGAGAAAAACAGTAGAATGTGACTCACTTCGGATACTACTATTTCCCATTGCGTCAAGAGCAACCACACTAAAAGTTTCTTTTTTTTGCTGAGGACTTGCGATTGAAGTTAAATAAGTAGTATTAGCAATTCCCATTACCGTATCAAGGGGTATCCATAATCCTGAAATATCTTCAAAATAAATGACGTAGCCTACTACGTTTGGTGTAGAATTAACCCAATTGATTTCTACTTGTTGTGTGTTATGATCAACGCTAAGGAAAGTAATGATAGGAGCATCAGGATCTTGTGCATAAGACACCAAATTACTCAATAATGATAAGGTTAATATTAAATTTTTAAGAATTCGCATTTTAGATTAACTAATAGATAAGTTCTACAATATCATTTTAGAAATTTTATTTTTTATTATTTGAAATTCTTCTATAATTTCTTGAACAATTTCTCCAGCAGGTTTTATGGTATCCATATTAGCTGATATTTGTCCCACTTCTAACTCACCATCTTCTAAATCACCTACGAACATGCCTTTTTTAGCTCTGCCTCTACCCAATAACGCTCGAAGATCTTCTTTTGTTGCTCCCTTATCGTAAGCTGAAACAATTTGATTGTAAAACTCATTTTTCAACAACCTGACTGGGGTAATTTCTTTTAACATAAGTTGAGTATCACCCTCTTTAGCATGAAGTATATAGTCCTTAAAATTTTGATGGGCCGATGATTCTGGAGAAGCAATAAAACGGCTACCTATCTGTACGCCATCTGCTCCTAATGCCATGGCGGCCACCATAGACGCACCACTACCAATACCTCCAGCAGCGATTAATGGTATAGAAACCGCTTTTCTTATTAAGGGAATTAAACACATTGTGGTTGTTTCCTCTATACCATTGTGCCCACCAGCTTCAAAACCCTCAGCTACAATTGCATCAACACCAGCATCAACTGCTTTTTTAGCAAATTTGACGTTACTTATAACGTGTACAACCTTTATGTTGTGTGCTTTCAAATGCGAAGTCCACTTAGCTGGATTTCCTGCTGATGTGAAAACTATCTTTACACCCTCATCTATGATTATAGAAATATGATCGTCTATTTGGGGGTAAAGTAAAGGTAAATTAACTGCAAAAGGCTTATCTGTATGAGCTTGGCATTTTTGGATATGCTCTCTCAACACATCTGGATACATAGAACCTGAACCTATAATACCTAAACCTCCTGCATTACTAACTGCCGAGGCTAACTCCCAACCACTACACCAAATCATACCCGCTTGAATAAGTGGATATTTTATACCAAATAATTGAGTAATAGTATTGTTCATTTTCTATCTTTGTTCTCGCAAAAATTAATGCAGCGAAATTAGATAAATTTTACAAATGAAAAGAGATAACACCATTTTTAACCTTATTAAAGAAGAAAAAAACCGTCAAACTCACGGTATTGAATTGATAGCCTCAGAAAATTTTGTTAGTGAACAAGTTATGGAAGCTATGGGTTCTGTACTAACCAACAAATACGCTGAAGGCTTTCCTAACAAACGTTATTATGGTGGTTGTGAAGTTGTAGATAAAGTGGAACAATTGGCAATTGATAGAGCAAAAGAACTCTTTGGTGTTGAGTATGCCAATGTACAGCCACACTCTGGTTCACAGGCCAACGCTGCCGTATATTTAGCAGTATTAAAACCGGGTGATAAAATTTTAGGGTTTAACCTTGCTCATGGTGGTCATCTTACACACGGTTCGCCTGTAAACTTTTCAGGAAAGATTTACCAAACTAGCTTTTATTCTGTCAAAGAAGAAGATGGACTTATCGACTACGATGCGATGGAACAAACAGCTTTGGAAGAAAAGCCACAACTCATTATTTGTGGTGCATCGGCATACTCTAGAGATATTGACTACGCTCGTTTTAGAGCTGTTGCCGAAAAAGTTGGGGCTTTGTTGATGGCTGATATTTCTCACCCTTCGGGGCTTATTGCTGCTGGACATTTGAATAATCCTGCACCACATTGCCACATCTTAACCACTACAACTCATAAAACGCTAAGAGGACCTAGAGGTGGTCTCATAATGATGGGAAAAGACTTTGAAAATCCTTGGGGTTTAAAAACACCGAAAGGAAACATTCGTAAAATGTCAGCCTTACTCGATTCTGCTGTATTTCCGGGAACACAAGGTGGACCATTAGAACACGTTATTGGAGCAAAAGCTGTCGCTTTTGGCGAAGCCTTAGAATCTGATTTTAAGACTTACACAGCTCAAGTCATAAAGAATGCTGAAGTTATGGCTCAGTGCTTTATAAACAAAGGCTATAAAGTTATTTCTGGAGGCACAGAAAACCATTGTATGTTGTTGGATTTACGCTCAAAAGGAATTACAGGAAAAGATGCTGAAAATACGCTAGTATTAGCTGATATAACGGTAAACAAAAATATGGTTCCTTTTGATGATAAATCTCCTTTTGTGACTTCTGGCATGCGTGTAGGAACGCCAGCTATTACCACTCGAGGAATTAAGGAAGATACTATCCCTCAAATTGTAGATTTGATTGATGAAGTATTGATGAATATAGACAATGAAGAAGTTATTGCTAATGTCCGTAAAAAAGTCAACGATTTGATGGTACAATTCCCCTTGTTTTCATATAAGAAATAACATTGAGTAAATTAAGTAAAAACATAGAGATAAATCGCCAATCTTGGGAAGATAGGACTGCTGTTCATTTGAAGTCTAAATTTTATGATTTAGAAGCCTTTAAAAAGAACCCTATGTCCTTGAAATCTTTTGAGTTAGAGGAGCTTGGTGAGGTAAAAGGAAAATCCTTATTGCATCTACAATGCCATTTCGGACAAGATAGTTTGTCATGGGCAAAAAAAGGTGCAAAAGTAACTGCCGTAGATTTTTCACCTTCAGCTATAGAAGCAGCTAAAACACTTTCTGAAGAATTGGATATAGAGGCTGAATTTATAGAATCTAACGTCTTAACGCTAGACTTAAAACAAGAATTCGATGTGGTGTTTATGTCTTATGGTACCCTAGGCTGGTTGCCCGACCTCAAACAATGGGGAGCAGTTGTTGCCAAACACCTAAAACAAGGAGGTACATTTTTTATTGCTGAATTCCACCCAGTCTTAGAAATATTAGATGAAAAGACTCAATTTGGTTATTTTTTCGATGAAAACACACCCACTATTAAAGAAGTCGGCAGCTATACCGATGGCGGAGAAGATATGACTACTGAATATTGTTGGTGGAATCACTCACTCTCAGAAATATTTGTGGCTTTAGAATCTAACGGTTTGAAGTTACAATCCTTTACAGAGTTTGATTATTCTCCTTATTACATTAAAGGTACTATCGAACGCCAAGGAGGTCAATATGTTTTGGAAAATAGAGCTAAGCAATCTTTACCTTATGTGTTTACGCTGAAAGCAACTAAGAAATAGATCTTACACACAAACCATCTATAAAAAAGCCCCTGAGATCAGAGGCTTTTTTATAGAGTAGCGAGGGAGAGATTTGAACTCTCGGCCTCCGGGTTATGAATCCGACGCTCTAACCAACTGAGCTACCTCGCCATAGTTGGGTCGGCTAATATACTATTTTTGTCAACTCCTCAAATCACTTTTTTAATTTTTAAGAGCGACCCTCCTCATCTAACAATGAAGTGCTTCTTTTAAGGGTTCTAAGAATCAAACTAAATACAACAGTAATAGCTAATGTATACCAACCCATTTTTGGAATTAGAATCTCTTTTTCCTGAAAGAAATTTCTAACTAATTCAACAAATACAAAACCAATTACTGTAGCTAATACCCCAGAATATTCTCGTCTCATTACACTTATTATTGAAAACGGAATATGGCTTTTTTTAAATTGAGATAATTTAGGCACAAATGCTGGTAAATTACTCGCCCAGTCTAAATAGTCTTGCCCAAATTTATGTTCTAAAAAACGTTCTTCAGCAAACATAATGCGTTCATAATAAAGAAAATACAACAGACTTACTATAATTACAAAATACCAATTGAAAGTAAAAAATACGATACCAATCCACATAAAATAATTGCCTAAATACAAAGGGTGACGTACCACAGAATATATGCCAGTGCTATTAAGCACTTCTGCCACTTGTTCTTTAGTATTTCTACCGGAAGTACCTCTTGGAGTAGTGCCAATAGTATAAGCCCTTATGACAAAGCCTATACTAGAAAGTATTATTGCTGCCAAGGTAAAATTATTTTCTTCGTCCAACCTTATGGAATCTGTGAAATATATAAAAGGCATAGCCAAAATAAAGAGGACAATTGGAAATTGCCCTCTGTACTTAAACAACAAATTACCTTGTTTTTCTATTTCGTTGATTAATGACATTAATTTATAGACAATAATTCTACTTCAAAAATAAGCGTTTCATTAGGTCCTATTGTACCTCCTGCACCTCTTTCACCATAGGCTAAATCAGATGGGATATACAATTTATACTTTGAGCCTACATTCATCAATTGTAAAGCCTCTACCCAACCTGGAATAACACCATTGACTGGAAAAGTAGCTGGCTGACCTCTTTCTACAGAACTATCAAAAACAGTACCATCTACAAGAGTTCCGTGATAGTGTACTGTTACCTGATCGGTTTCAACAGGAGTTGCTCCTGTACCATTCGTTAATACTTCAAACTGTAATCCAGAGGTAGTAGTAGTAACACCTTCTTTTTTACCGTTTTCATCTAAAAATGCTTGACCAGTAGAAATAGCTTCTTGACTTTTCTTTTGAGACAACTCAACAAAATAATCTTGAATCAGTATATTAGCATCTTCTTCATTAATTTTGACCTCATTACCTTCAAAAACGTCAGAAAAAGCAGAAGCAACAGCCTGAGTTTCTATACTCTCAAAACCACTGCTTTTTAAGTTATTTGCGACACTAATTCCCAAGCTATAGCTCACCGAATCCATTTGTGTGTTTAATTCTACATTGTTGTAAGAAGTTTGGTTACAAGCAACAAATGTTACTGCAATACCAAGGATAAAAAATTTGTTTTTCATTTTTTTTAATTTAGTTATTAATATAATTAGGAATTGTTCTTTTAAATGTTGTTATGGCTTCTTCCATAGTAGATGCAGTCCCTCCTGCTGCATTGATATGTCCACCTCCATTAAAGTGATCTCTAGCTAATTGATTGACAGAAATATTTCCTTTAGAACGAAAAGATATCTTAATTATTCCATCACGTTCGACCATAAAGGCAGCAACATTAACACCTTCTATTGATAAGGCATAATTGACGACACCCTCGGTATCACCTTTCTTAAAATTAAATCGTTGTAATTCTTCTTGGGTTAAAGTTATGATAGCGACACCTAAATCACTCATCACCTCCATCTTTTCACTCAAGCAATACCCCAATAACTTCAGTCTATTGACTGAATTATTTTCGTGAATTTGATCGTAAACCCAATCGTTTCTTGCACCTTTTTCCATTAAAAAACTGACTACTTGATGAGTTTTAGAGCTCACCGAATTGAATCTAAAATTACCCGTATCAGTCATGATGCCAGCATATAAACATTCAGCGATATCTTGATCTATTTCATCTGTATCGCCTAGCAATTCTAAAAACTCAAAAATCAATTGAGCCGTAGAACATGCTGACGTATCTGAAAAATTAAAATCAAAAGTATCGGGTTGCTGATGGTGGTCAATCAATACTTTTAATGCATTTGAGCGCTCAACTACAGGTGCATAGGTGTCAATTCTACTTAGAGTATTGAAATCCAAACAGAATATTAATTCTGCCGTTTCAGTAATTTTTTTAGCTTTTTCTTCATAAAAACAATATTCTATAACATCTTTATCACCTTTCATCCATTTTAAAAAGCTAGGATAATCATTAGGTGTAATGACGTGAACTGAATGACCTTTTTTAAGAAGGTAATTGTATAGTGCTAAAGAAGAACCTATAGCATCACCATCTGGTCCTTTGTGAGTGGTAATAACAACCTTTCTTGGTTCCGACAAAAAGGCATTTAACTGATTTAATTCTGTTGCTTTCATAAAGTTTGCTAAAATAAGAATAAAACTGAGTGTAAATAGCAAAGGAATTTTTTTAAATTCGCGCCATAAAATTTAAAACATAAAAATGGCAACTAATAGAACCTTTACAATGATTAAGCCCGAAGCTGTAGAAAATGGACACATCGGAGCTATATTAGAACGAATTAATGCTGCTGGCTTTACTATCGTAGCAATGAAAAAAACAGCTCTTACTTCTGAAAAAGCAGGAGAATTTTATGCCGTTCATAAAGAACGCCCATTCTATGGAGAACTCGTAGACTACATGAGATCTGGACCTATCGTAGCTGCTATTCTTGAAAAAGAAAATGCTGTTGCCGATTTTAGAACGCTTATTGGTGCAACTGATCCATCTGAAGCTGCTGAAGGTACTATTCGTAGTGAATTTGCAGAAAGCAAAGCTAAGAATGCTATTCATGGCTCTGACTCTGACGAAAATGCTGCTATAGAAGGTGATTTCTTCTTTTCAGCCGAAGAAAGATTCTAGAACAAACTTATATCCACATAAAAGCTCTAATAAATATTAGGGCTTTTTTTTATTTTAATACAATATCCTTTATCACTTCTTTTCCAACTGCAGCATTTAAGTCTTTTACGATTTCAGACTTCTTATAAGAAAGCTCTTGTCTTAAAGTGGAAGAATTTAAACGAATATGTAATTTTTTATTTTGAATAAAGACTTTTTCGGTATATTTAGCCAAACTAGGCCCTAAAATCTTGTCCCATTCCGTCATTATTTTGACTTCATCGAGTTTACGCTCCCAACCACTTTGTTTTAAAAAATCTTGGATAACCTCGCCTAAAGATTGCTGATTACTCTTCCTTTTCAATAGCTCCGTTTTTTATATGAAACAATTTGTAATCGGCATTAATCTTATTAAAGATTTGCTTAGAACGTTCAGGATGGGTATCCGTCACGAATATTTGACCAAAATGATGTTGATCGACTAGCTTCATAAGGTGTTCCACTCTATTGTCATCTAACTTATCAAAAACATCGTCTAAAAGTAGCATAGGCTTGTAGCCTAATGCTTCTTGCATAAAATCAAATTGTGCTAATTTGAGTGCAAGTAAATATGTTTTTTGTTGACCTTGGGAGCCAACTCGCTTTATAGGATGACCATTTAGGTGAAATATTAAATCATCTTTATGCACACCTACTGAAGTGAATTTCACTAACCTATCTTTTTCTGAGTTTTGTTGACATAAATCTAGAAAATTCTTTTCGGAAAGTTGAGAGTCGTAATGTATAGTCACTTGCTCGCTAGTGTTAGAAATAGCTTTGTAATAATTTAGAAAAATAGGTGCTAACTGATTTAAAAATAATTGCCTTTTCTCGAAAATGATATGAGCTAGTGGTGCTAACTGTTCATCATACAATGATAAGTTAGATAGATTAGCGGTATTTGAATCTGAATATTTCAAAAGTGCATTTCTTTGCAAAATCAACTTATTATAAGCTATTAACGTATTGAGGTATTCCTTATCAAATTGAGAAATAACACTATCCATGTATTTTCTTCTCACATCACTTCCCGACAATAACAGTTCGCTATCGGTTGGCGAAACCATTACAAGAGGGAATAATCCGATGTGCTCAGCCAATTTATCGTATTTCTTTTTGTTGCGCTTTACCACTTTTTTTACCCCAGTCTTAAAAGCACATTTTACTGATTCCATTTTATCATCTTTTTCAAAAACACCTTCGATGGTCATAAAGGCTTGGCCGTAAAGTACATTCATACTATCTTGTTTGATAAAAAAGCTTTTGGTAAAGGATAAATAATGAATAGCATCCAGTAAATTGGTCTTTCCAGAGCCATTATCACCCACAAAACAATTAATATTTTGGTTGAAATTTAAACGACTATCGGAATGATTTTTAAAATTTAATACAGATAATTTCTCTAAATACATAGGTGTTTCAATTCTACACCACTAAAGTATCTATTTTTTAAGTTAATGGAAGTCAATTACATCAAACTTTTTCAAATGGAAAAAAAGGTTATTTTTGTGGCTCAAATTTTAATAAAAATGGCAAAGAAGAAAGATAAAACCGAAGAACAATTCGCAGCAGTCGAGGTAACGTTAACTAGAACTGAACAATGGGTAGAGAATAATCAAAAGACTTTATCTACAATAGTTTTTACAATAGTTGGTGTTATTGCTTTATTCTTAGCCTACGGTAAGTTTTACCTAGAACCTGTTAATGAAGAGGCTCAACAAGAACTTTTTGAAAGTGTTACTTATTTCGAAGCTGACTCTTTTAACTTAGCCCTTTATGGTGTAAATGGCGAATATGGCCTTCTAGATATTATTGATGAATATGGTTCAAGCGATGCAGGTAATCTTGCGAATTATTATGCTGGTATATCTTTTCTAAATATGGGTGATAATGAAAGTGCTATAGATTATTTAAGCGACTTCTCAAGCGATGATGAAGTAGTATCTTCTATTGCTTTTGGAAGTATGGGAGATGCTTATATGAATATAGGTGAGTTTGACGATGCTATCAACTTCTGGACTAAAGCTGCTTTCAATAGCGAAAACAATTTCACTACACCAATTTACCTTAAAAGAGCAGCAATGGCTCTTGAGGAAGATGGTAATATTGATAGAGCATTAGAATACTATTCTATTATTCAAAAAGACTATTCAGAATCAGACGAGGCTAGAGACATTGATAAGTTCATTACTAGAGCTCAATTGAAACAATAATTTAATAGCTCGCTTAGCGAGCTTTTTTTATGGCTACAGTTAATAAAAATTTATCCAATTACGATTTCAGCTTAGTTCCCTCTGCTAGAGGAATGAAGTTTGGAGTTGTTGTTGCCGAATGGAACGAAAACATTACTGAAGGATTGTTCAAAGGGGCTAGGGATGCCTTAATAGACTGTGATTGCGAGGAAAGTAATATTATCAGAAAAAACGTACCAGGTAGCTTTGAACTTCCTTTAGCAGCTCAATTCTTTTTCGAATCAACAGATGTAGATGCCGTCATTTGTTTAGGAAGTGTTATTCAAGGAGAAACTAAACACTTTGATTATGTATGTCAGGGTACAGCTTTAGGCATAAAAGATGTATCGCTTAAGTACAATAAACCTGTAATTTTTGGTGTACTTACTGACAATACTTTGCAACAAGCTATTGACCGCTCTGGAGGAAAGCACGGCAACAAAGGTACTGAAGCCGCCATAAGTGCTATTAAGATGGTCAATTTATCATCTAAATTCTAACTATCTTTTTTTTTTCGAAATTTATGCTTGTAACTTAAGCCAGGATTAAATGTCTTTTCGAAATTGCTTTCTTTTATTAGCTCTTATTGTTAGCTATTCTCTTTATGGACAAAATATAGTTTCTATTTTTAATAGCACAGATCCAAAATTAGGTTGGAATGGTAGGTATAATAATAAACTTGTACAAAATAGTATTTACAACTATAAACTGCTATTAAACAAAAAATCAATAACGGAAACGTTTACTATAATGGGTGAAAAATAAAAAAAGGTCCGATAAATCAGACCTTTTTGCGGAGAGAGAGGGATTCGAACCCCCGGTACATTGCTGTACAATGGTTTTCAAGACCACCGCATTCGACCACTCTGCCATCTCTCCTGCGGACGGCAAAAGTAAAATTTTTTTAGTTTTATTTCACATATTGTAAGAAAAAAACAATAAAATTTTTAGAATTAATTATCGATATTAATTTTTTAACTTAGCATTATGAAGAAATATCTATTTACTAAGAGTCTTTGCACTTGCTTATACCTATTACTTTTTCATACGTTTTCTTACGCTCAACAAATAGATGCTAGGTTTGATGTCGCTCATTTTCAATCTGAAAATACTCCCTATATAGAAACTTATTTATCTGTAAATGGAAATGGAGTAAGCTATCTAAGCAAGGTAAATGGTACTTTTCAAGCCCAACTTGATGTTGTTGTTGAATTCGTTCAAGGTAATAATGTAATAAAAGTAGACAAGTATAATTTATCTAGCCCAGAAATAAAAGACACTTCCTTAATCGATTTTGTTTTTTTAGACCAACAACGCTATCAACTTTCTGAAGGGGATTATACTCTTAGATTAAACATATCAGATTTTAACAAAACTGAAATAGAAATTAAGCACGAACAAGCCATTATAATAAAATCAATAAATAATGGTTTTTCAGATGTGCAACTAGTAGAATCGTATAGCCAAACAACAGAAAAAAATATTTTAAGTAAAGGTGGCTATGATTTAGTACCGTTTATTTCAAACCTTTACAATACTGCTAATACAAAATTAAGCTGCTATTTCGAGTATTACTCTGATACTGATGAAGAAGTATTAATTCAAAGCAGTATTGTTTCCCAGTCAACACAAAAAATAGTTAATGAGCTTGTCAAAAGAAAAAAATGCAACTCCATGTTTAATGCTAGTTTAAATACTTTTCCTATCGAAAATTTAACTTCTGGTACTTACTATTTAAAGATTGAGGCTATTAATAGAGATAATGAGGTAATACATACTCAAAAACGACAGTTTTATAAAATTAATAAAAACCTAAAAGATGAATTAGTTTTTGAGGATACTTTTATATCATTAGTCGATAACAAAGACACTCTCAAACAATATATCGAGTATTTACATCCCTTACAATCATCTATAGAAAATATTCAAGCTAAAAACTTGGATTATGAGAATGTAGAAATGCTACAAAAATATTTTTATAGATTTTGGTATGATCGAGATCCATTCAATACTGAACAGAGTTGGAAAAATTATCATAATCTAGTGAAACTTGTCAATAAAGAGTTTACAAATGGAATAATTGATGGGCACTTATCCGATAGAGGAAGAATATATTTAAGCTATGGCTCTCCTAATTCTAGGTCACAAGAAATAATGCCCAAGGGTTTTCAACCCTTTGAAGTTTGGCACTACTACTCTATTGGTAATGAGAGGGATATAAAGTTTATCTTCTCTAACGATAGAATGCCTAATGAGTATCGCTTAGTTTACACTAACAAATTCGGAGAAATAAATGATAAAGATTGGCTAAACCGATTCGAAGAAAATTATTACGATGATTTCGATGAAGGAAAAAAATCTCCTATTGATTATTACAACAACCCTAACTAACAACACTTGAATAGCTTTTTATTGATATTGCTAAAATTGTATGCTCGTCTTCCAATGGGTTTAATTTACATTATAGGTATCAAATTAGCCATTCTTCTAAGACTTTTTGCCTACAGAAAAAAAGTGATTGACAATAACCTAAAAAATGCTTTTCCAAAAAAAGACAAACCAGCATTAAGAAAAATAAAACATCAGTTTTACTCTTATTTTGGTCAGCTACTAGCTGAATCTGTAAAACTATTTCATTGTTCTAAAGATATGATTAGAAAAAGACACAAATTCGTTAATGACTCTCAGGTAAATGCTTTTTTAAAACAAGATAAAGATGTCATTATAGTTTTGGGTCATTATGGAAATTGGGAATGGGCTCTTTTGGCCTCCTCATTAAATTTTTATGCCGAAATGGTAGGTATTTATAAACCACTTTCTTCTACATTTTGGAACAAGCAAGTTTTAAAAATACGCTCTCAATTTGGGGCAACCTTATTGAGTATGAAAGAAAGTGTTCGCTACCTCTTAAAAAAAGGAAAAAAACCAAGAGTAATAGGTGTTTTATCAGACCAAACTCCTTCTGCTAATGAATTGAATCATTGGATTAATTTTTTAAATCAAAAAACTCCTGTATTTTTGGGTACAGAGAAGTTAGCAAAAAAGATGGATTGCCCTGTGTTTTTTGCACACATAAAGCCTTTGAGTCGTGCCAAATATGAAATAAAATTTGAACTCATAACTGACACGCCAAATCAATACCAAGAAGGAGAAATTACTCGCTTACATTCCCAGATTTTAGAACATAATATTAATAGAAATCCAGCCTATTGGCTGTGGTCACATAGAAGATGGAAACACCAACAAAAGTAGCAGTAGTAATTCTTAACTACAATGGTATTCATTGGCTTAAAAAGTTTTTGGGAGATGTAGTGGAAAAAACTAGTGATGCCGAAGTGATTATTGCCGACAATGCATCAACAGATGATTCTGTTAATTATATAACTAACAATTTTCCTAGTGTAAAACTTATTCTAAACAAAACTAATGAAGGTTATGCTGGTGGCTATAACAAAGCGTTGCAACAGATAAGTGCTGAGTATTTTGTTTTACTTAACTCCGATGTAGAGGTTACTAAAAATTGGATTGCACCAATCATCGAATTAATGGATAGTGATAAAAGTGTAGCTGCTTGTCAACCTAAAATAAAGAAATACGACGACAAAAATAGTTTTGAATACGCTGGTGCAAGTGGTGGTTTTTTGGATAAGTATGGCTATCCATTTTGTAGAGGTAGAGTCTTTGAAACTTTGGAAGAAGACAAGGGACAATATGACGATGCTTCTGAAGTATTTTGGGCTAGTGGAGCTTGTCTTTTTTTACGTGCCGAAGCTTTTTACGAAGTTGGTGGTTTTGATTGGGACTTCTTTGCTCATATGGAAGAAATTGACTTATGTTGGAAACTTAAAAACAAAGGTTATAAAATTATGTGCGAGCCTAAATCATCTGTTTTTCATGTTGGAGGAGGCACTTTAAGTAGTGGAAGCACGTTTAAAACCTATCTGAACTATAGGAATAACCTGCTAATGTTATATAAGAATCTTAACCCTGAAAAGCGATATATCACATTATTCAAACGTATGTTGTTAGATGGTATATCTTCTTTTAAATTTATATTCAATGGCAAACCTCAGCATGTGTTTTACATTTTGAAAGCACACCTAAAGTACTATACCTTACTGAGTGCATTTAAAAAGAAAAGACCACAAAGATATCAAGCTAAATTATTTCCAAAAAGTATAGTGTATTTGTATTTTGTTAAGGGGCTTAAAACTTACAATCAACTTAATAAATATTTTAACTGATTTACAGTATAATCTATCTCTTCAATCGTATTGTATTTACTAAAGGAAAAACGCAAAGAAGGACGACTCATATCGCTACCAATAGCTCTTAACACATGAGATCCTAAATTACTTCCTGAAGAACAGGCGCTCCCTCCTGAAGATGCTATGCCCATTATGTCTAAATTGTAGAATAACATTTCACCTATTTCAGTTTGGGGAAATAGAACGTTTAAAACCGTATACAATGACTTTTCTAAGTTATCACTCTCGCCATTGAATTCAACACCGGGAATAGCATCTTTCAAGCCTTTTATCATGTGTTGTTTTAGCATCTTTATATGTGCTCTATGTTCTTCTAAATCACGATATGAAACGTCCATAGCCTTGGATAGTCCAGCGATACCATAAACATTCTCTGTTCCAGCACGCATATTCCTCTCTTGACCACCTCCAGAAATAAAAGGTTTTATTGTGATATCGGCATTGATATATAAAAAACCATTGCCTTTGGGACCATGAAATTTATGTGCTGCACCAGTCAAAAAATGTATTGGAAATTTTTGTAAATCAAAGGTATAATGCGCCATAGTTTGAACTGTATCAGAATGGAAAATAGCATCGTAAGTCTGACACATTTCACCGACAGCCTTAATATCTAATAAATTACCAATTTCATTATTGGCATGCATCAAGGAAACAAAACTTCGATTGTTAGATTTTAACAATTCTTCAAGGTGCGACAAAACAACATTTCCCTTATCATCTAAATCCACATAAGATAACTTAATCAATCCCTTTGAAGCCATATCTTCTAAGGTATGCCCTACTGCATGATGTTCAATTCTTGAAGTAATAGCGTGATTAATTCCCAAATCCACCATACCACAACGAATAGCCATATTGTCAGCCTCAGTACCCCCTGAAGTAAAAAATATTTCTCCTGGAGTACAATTCAAATGTTTAGCAACATTTTTTCTTGCTTTTTCAACTATTGAACGAGAAACTCTACCAAAAGAATGTATAGAAGATGGATTGCCAAATCCATCTTGTAAAATAGGTAACATAACTTCTATTACTTCCTTATCAATTGGCGTTGTCGCCGCATTATCTAAATAAACTTTCATCGTCTAATTGATAGTCAATTCTTTAATTTCATTCATAAAGCGTTCAGCCAAATTATCAGCATTCTCTTTGCTTCCACTCTCTGTGTATATTCTAATTATAGGCTCAGTATTAGATTTTCTTAAGTGAACCCATTCTTCAGCAAAATCTATTTTCACACCATCTATTGTTGTAACATCTTCTTGAGCGTATTTTTTTGACATTTCTGACAAAATCATATCAACATCAATATCTGGTGTAAGTTGAATTTTATTTTTTGACATAAAGAAACTAGGATAAGAAGCTCTTAATTCAGAGCATTTCATTTTCTTTTCTGCTAAAAGGGATAAAAATAGCGCAATACCTACTATTGAATCTCTACCATAATGAGAGTCTGGAAAAATAATTCCTCCATTTCCTTCACCACCAATTATAGCCTTACATTCTTTCATTTGGTTGACTACATTGACTTCACCTACAGCCGAAGAAAAATATTTACCTCCATGCTTGCGAGTAACCTCTCTCAAAGCTCTTGAAGAGGATAAATTAGAAACTGTATTGCCCTTTTCTTTAGATAAAATATAGTCAGCACATGCCACTAGGGTGTATTCTTCACCAAACATAGTGCCATCTTCATTGACAAGGGCTAATCTATCTACATCTGGATCAACAACTATACCACAATCGGCATTAGTTTGCACCACCAGCTTGGAAATTTCTGTTAGATGTTCTGCTAAAGGCTCGGGGTTATGAGGAAAGTGTCCGTTAGGTTCACAATACAAAGGAACACAATTTACTCCTAAACTTTCTAAAAGTGCTGGGACAGCTATACCACCAGAAGAATTTACAGCATCTACTACAACCTTAAAGTTGGCAGCCTTAATAGCATCTGTATCTACCCATTTTAATTTCAACACACTGTCAATATGTTTCTGAATAAAAGTATCATCAGAATAATATTTTCCTAAATCATCGACCTCAGCAAAATTATAATCATCGGCCTCTGCAATAGCTAAAACCTCAGCACCATCATCAGCATTAATGAATTCTCCTTTTTCATTCAATAATTTTAAAGCGTTCCACTGTTTAGGATTATGACTTGCAGTTAAAATAATTCCACCATCAGCATTTTGCATTTGCACAGCTAATTCTACAGTTGGTGTTGTTGACAATCCTAAATCACAAACATCTATTCCTAAAGCTTGTATAGTGCTTATTACTAACTGACGAATCATATCACCTGAAATTCTAGCATCTCTACCTACAACAACTGTTGGTGACTGTTTTTGACATCGGTTTTGTATCCAAGTACCATAAGCAGCTGTAAAACGAACCGTATCAACAGGAGATAAACCCTCACCTACTTTACCTCCTATTGTTCCACGAATCCCAGAAATAGATTTGATTAAAGTCATGTGTTAATATTTGATTAGCACAAAAGTAATATTTTAAAATGTTTGAATTAGATTTATTATGTTAATTAATTTGTTTAAAAACTTATCTGAATAAAATTTGAATCTCAAAACTTTAAACTTATCTTTATAATATGTTTGAAGACGGATTGAATTCACAAGAAGAAAGCAAAATTAATCACTTAATAAATAGGTTTAACGAAATGTTAGAGTCAAGTCAGTATTCTTACTTTGACTCTCACGAAATCGAAAAAATCATTGATTATTATATTCAGAATGTTAACAAAGCTAAAATTAGAGATGCTTTTTATCTTTATGAAAAATTATACCCCTTTTCATCACAATTAAAAATCAAAAAAGCTCAAACTTTATTATATTTTGATAAGGCTTCCGATGCTTATGAAATTATGAAGGAACTGCCTACAGTAAATAATGAAGAATATCTATATACCCTTGCTACTATTTATAGCAAATTGGATAAAAACAAAAAGGCAATAACGATTTTTGAAAAATTATTGAACCTCAACAACAACAGTGAAGAAATCCTTTCTAACTTGGCTAATGAGTATCAAAAAATTGATGATTACTCCAAATCAGCTGATATGATTGAAAGGTTACTACTTTTAAATAAATATAATGAAATCAATTGGTATTCATACATCATTACTTGTGAAATATCTAAAAACTCAAAACGTTCATTGTCCTTTATCAAAAACTATATAAAATCAAAACCATACGATCATGAAGCATGGTTTTATCTAGGTATTATTTACCAAAGAATGGACAATCATTTAAACGCTATAGAATCATTTGAATATAGTATATGTATAAAAGAGGATTATATAACTGCCTACACCAACAAAGCAGAATCATTATCTGAACTTGGATATTACCAAAAAGCTATAGATTGCTGTAAAGAGACGTTTCAATACGAAGACCCAGATGCCATATTATATTTTGATATTGGTGAATTATATGAGAAAATGGATAATCTAAATAAGGCTAAATCATACTTTTATAAATGTATTAGAAAAGACGAGCATTTTGCTGAAGCTTGGTACACTCTAGCTCTAATTTTAGATTTGCAAGACTTAACCTTAGAAGCCTCTTATCATATTAAAAAGGCAATAGAAATTAATTCTTCAAATGTTGACTACCTATTTACTTATGCTCAAATCAATGAAAAAATAGGCTTTATTAAAGAAGCTGAAATAGCATACAGAAAAGTTTTAGAAATTGATGAATTAGATTCAGAATCATGGTTAAACTACTCCCATTTACTTCACAAAAACGAATCTACTACTGAAGCTATCGAGGTTCTAAAAAAAGGAGTAAAATTAAACCCAAAAAATGCCGAACTATCTTACAGGTTGTCTGCATATCTTTTTCAGTCTGGCAATGAAAATCAAGCTTTATCAATCTTCGAAAAAGCACTTTCTATAGACTATGATTTGCACGAAGAATTTTTTCAGCACTTTCCTAGTATAAAAGAAAATAAAAATCTACTACATTTGCTGATTGAATACAAAAAATAAATTACGTATGAATTTCGACTTACCTTACTTGCCACAAAGAGCATCTAAACCTCGTGCAAACGGTCTTACAATGATGATGGATAAAGGCTTGAGTATTCGACAAGTAGAAGATTTTATAGAAACTGCTGGTGAGCTCACAGATATGGTAAAGTTTGGTTTTGGCACATCTATTATTTCACCAAACCTTACTGAAAAAATTAAGCTTTATCAAAACGCAAATATTGATGTATATCTGGGAGGAACACTTTTTGAAGCCTTTATTGCTAGAAATAAATTTGATGAATATCAAAGAATGCTTGATGAATACAATATCAATACCGTCGAAGTTTCTGATGGCTCTATTGAAATATCGCACACCGAAAAGTGCAATTATATTTCAGAACTCAACAAAAACTTTAAAGTACTTTCAGAGGTTGGCTCAAAAGATGCTAATAAATTAATTCCTCCTTACAAATGGATAGAATTAATGCAAAAAGAACTTGATGCTGGTTCATGGAAAGTTATTGCCGAAGCTCGTGAAGGAGGTAATGTTGGTATATATAGAGGTAGTGGTGAAGTTCGTTCTGATTTGATTGAAGAAATTTTAACCAAAATTGATAACGATCAAATTATTTGGGAGTCACCACAAAAAGCTCAGCAAGTATGGTTTATTAAATTAATGGGTTCTAACGTAAACCTAGGAAATATTGCTTTTAACGAAGTTATTCCTTTAGAGTGCCTAAGGCTAGGTTTAAGAGGAGATACTTTCTTCGACCATCTTCCAAAATAGTATCGAAAAAATGACAGTTCAAGAGCTCAAACGTTTAATTGATGGAAATGAAGATATTACCATTATTGACATCAGAGAAACTTATGAATGTGAAGATGGTGCTATTTGTGAAGTAAACATCCCACTAGCACAATTTTTGAGTAGAATTAATGATATACCTAAGGACAAACCAGTAGTGCTATATTGTAATAGTGGGAAAAGAAGTCGTTCATTAAAATATATGATTGAAAAACTTCACTCCTTCAATAACCTCACTCATCTTGAAGGTGGTTTTCAGAAATGGCAAGAAGAAGTTGAAACTCTATAATTATGAAGACGTTTTTTACACGATTATTTAAAGGTGTTGCAATGGGTGCTGCAAATGTAATACCCGGAGTTTCAGGCGGTACTATAGCTCTCATAACTAATATCTATGAAGAATTAATTGACTCTCTGAAATCCTTCAACTTATATGCTTTAAAACTAATTTTAAAAGGTCAATTCAAAACTTTAAACACACAATTAAACTTAAATTTTCTCATACCTATTATGTTGGGTATAGTGTTGAGTATTTTAAGTTTAGCTAAAATATTTGATTACCTTTTAGTAGATTATCCTGCACATACTTGGGCATATTTTTTTGGCTTAGTGTTAGCCTCTGTTTACTATGTTGGGCTAAAAGTCAAACATTGGGATTGGAAAATAATAGCAATACTAATAATAGGAGCTTTAGTCGCTTTAACAGTTTCTTTTCTATCTCCATCTCCTACTGAAAACATTTCTTATTTCTACATTTTCATTTGTGGATTAATTGGGGTATGCGGAATGATACTACCAGGATTATCGGGTTCTTATATTTTGATGCTGATGGGAAATTATCATCTATTGATGGTAAAATCTATTAATAGTATTTCAGAATTTGCTCAAGCTCTACTAAGTGGTAATCTTTCTACTTTTTTATCGAGTTCAGAATTCGATTTACTGATTTACTTCTTGATATTCCTTATCGGATCAGTAGTAGGTTTAATTGTCTTTTCAAATATCATTTCTTGGATATTTAATAAATATCACGATGCAACACTAGCACTTCTTACTGGATTTGTTTTTGGATCGTTAAGTATCATATGGCCATGGAAAAAAGAAATTTTTAGTAGTGAAATAATTGACAGACACGGCGAGCCTCTACTTGTAGGTTACGAACGCTATTTCCCAGATATATGGGGAGTAAATGAGCTCTTTGTAGTTGTAATGATGCTTATTGGAGTACTTTCAATAGTATTTGTAGAATATTTAGCTAAACAGGAATAATGAAATCCTTTGGACTTATTGGATACCCTCTAGAATATTCTTTTTCAAAATCCTATTTTGAAAATAAGTTTTTGAATGAAAATATAAACGATGTAGAGTATCTTAATTTAGAATTTCAAGATTTAGATGAATTATTCAATTCTGAGCAATTAATAAAATTAGATGGCTTTAACGTTACTATACCACATAAAGAAACTATAATCAAATATTTAGATGAATTAAGCCCTGAGGCTCAAGCTATTGGGGCAGTAAATTGTGTGAAAAACAGTGGGGGTAAGCTAGTAGGATACAATACAGACTATTTAGGCTTTTTAAACTCTCTTGAACCAATTTTAAAACCTCATTATAAAAGTGCATTAGTACTAGGTAATGGCGGAGCTACAAAAGCTGTCATTTATGCTTTAAAAAAGCTAAATATTACATTTGAAATAGTTTCTAGAAATTCTTCATTTGATTATACTGACGTAGATAAAAAGTGTATAGAAAAACACCAAATAATTATTAATTGCACACCATTAGGCACCTATCCTAAAATCGACAGTTTTCCAGAGATACCTTATAAATTTTTATCACAAGAACATATTCTCTATGATTTAGTTTACAATCCTAAAATAAGTCGTTTTCTTTCATATGGAAAAGAGAAAAACTGCACAATAAAAAATGGAATGGAAATGCTAACTATTCAAGCAGAACAAGCATGGAACATATGGAAAGGTAAAAATTACACTTATTAATATTTTTAATGTTAAATTTGCATAAATCTAATCTACAGACAAGATGACCCAAGATTCAAACGAGGTTGAAAAAGAAAACGTAAGCCAAGAGTTAGCCAATGAAAATACTGTTATTGAAATTGACTATAACTCATTTACTCCTCAAGAATTACAGCAACAAGTATCCGAACTAATTACAACGGAAAATATATATTCAGTTGCAAAGAGTATTGATGCAATCAAAGCTGTGTTTTATAAAAAAATAAATGCCGAAAAAGAAGTCCACAAAGAAGAGTATTTAAAAAACGAAGGACTTGAAGAAGAATACAAATTTGTCCACCCACTAGAGAAAGATTTTAAAAAACTCTATAGCGAATTCCGTAAAAAGAAAGCCGAATACAGAGAGAAAATAGAGTTAGACTTTGCTAAAAGCCTCAAGATAAAAACTCAAATCATTAAGGACATAGAAAGTATTATTAGTGATGAGGAAACCATCAAAGAGACATTTGAAAAGTTTAGGGCGTTACAAGATAAGTGGAGAGCTACTGGAGAAGTCGGTATAGGTTACAGAAACGACATTTGGAAGTCATACCACCATCAAGTTGAAAAATTCTATGATTTCATAAAGATTAATAACGACTTACGAGATTTAGATTTTGATAGAAACCTCAAGCAAAAAACTAGCATGTGTGAACAGGCTGAAGCCTTAATGGAAGAAAAATCCATAAATAAGGTACACACTGAATTACAGCTTCTTCATGAACAATGGAAAGAAGTAGGACCAGTCAAAAGAGAGTTGAGGGAAGAAATATGGGAGCGTTTTAAAGAAGCTACACATAAATTACACAAAAGAAGAAACGAACACTTCCTTGATTTAAAAGAAAAAGGGAAACAATCTTTTGAGAACAAGTCTGCAATTTGTCAAAAAATTACTACTCTTACTGAAAGTGAAGTAAAGTCTCATAACGAATGGATTAAGTTGACTTCACAAGTGCAAGAGTTAGAAGCTGAATGGAAGAAACAAGCCCCAATGAGTAAAGAAGATAATAAAGCGGCTTGGAAACATCTAAGAGAAACTCTTTCTAATTTTTACGCTAAGAAAAACGAATTTTACAAAGAGAAGAAGCAAGAAAATAAACAAATCTTACAAAATAAAGTTTTCTTGTGTGAAAAAGCCGAAGAATTAGTCAATTCAGAAGTCAGTTGGAAAGAGAAAACAGATAAGGTCAATAAACTTAATGAAGACTGGAAGAAAAGTGGCTACCTGCCTAAATCTCAATCCGATAAACTATGGAAGAGATTTAGAACAGCTATGGATAATTTCTATGATAGTAAAAAAAGCTTCTTCAAAGAACTAGACAAAGAAAAAGCTGATAACCTAGCTAAAAAAGAAAAATTCTTAAAAACAGTTCAAAAATTCAAGCTTTCTGAAGATAAAAAAGTAAACCTTAATGCTCTTGAAGACTTTCAAAAAGAATGGCGCACTCTAGGCTATGTTCCTAGAGACAAAAATCAAATAGAGGATGATTTTAGAAAATCTATTGAAAGCTTTTATAAAGAAATGAAAGTTGATAAGAAAGAACTCAACGATATTAAGTTCAATAACAAACTAGAAACTTTAAAAGCTAAATCTGATTCATCTGCAATAGATAAAGAAAAGCAATTCATCAGAAATAAAATTAACGATTTACAAAAAGAAGTTAATCAATACGAAACTAACATATCTTTCTTTGGTTCATCTAAAGGCGCTGACAAACTCAAATCGCAGATAGAAAAGAAGATAAACAATGGAAAAGCTGAAATAGACTCACTAAAAGATAAACTAAAACAGCTTAACACCCTGTAAATGGGATTCAAAGTCGTATCGGATTTTAGCCCTATGGGCGACCAGCCTACAGCAATAAAACAATTGGTTGAAGGTATAGACAATGGGGAATCACATCAGACATTACTAGGTGTTACCGGTTCGGGAAAAACCTTTACAGTAGCTAATGTTATTAAAGAGGTTCAAAAGCCAACTCTAGTTCTTAGTCACAACAAAACACTAGCAGCACAATTATACAGCGAGTTCAAGCAATTCTTTCCCCATAATGCTGTAGAATACTTTGTATCCTATTACGATTACTATCAGCCTGAGGCATATATACCAAGTAGTGGCACCTACATAGAAAAAGATTTATCTATAAATCAAGAAATAGAAAAGTTAAGATTGAGTACAACCTCTACCCTATTATCAGGAAGGAAAGATATTATTGTTGTTGCTTCTGTTTCCTGCATTTATGGTATCGGAAATCCCGATGAATTCAACAACAACGTTATTGAAATAGAAAAAAATCAAAAGATTAGTCGCAATAAGCTACTCAATCAACTGGTAACCTCGCTTTACTCACGTTCTGATATCCAATTCGAAAGAGGTAATTTTAAAGTTCAAGGAGATACTGTTTCTGTTTTTCCAGCCTATGCCGATATAGCCTATAAAATTCACTTTTGGGGTGATGAAATTGAAGAAATAGAAAGTTTTGACCCTGTAAACAACTTTATTTTAGAAAAGTTCGAATACTTGCGTATTTTTCCTGCTACAATTTTTGTGGCTTCTAAAGATCGTATACAAAGTGCTATTCATCAGATACAAGACGATTTGATGGATCAGGTTCAATTTTTAAATAATACCGATAGAAAGCTAGAAGCTAAACGATTAGATGAGCGTGTCAATTTCGATTTGGAAATGATTAGAGAACTTGGTTATTGTTCGGGTATAGAAAATTATTCTCGCTACTTTGATGGTCGTATGCCAGGAACTCGTCCGTTCTGCCTAATCGACTATTTTCCTAAAGACTTCTTGACTGTAATAGACGAAAGTCATGTGACATTACCTCAGATAAGAGCTATGTTTGGTGGCGACCGATCAAGAAAAGAAAACCTCGTAGAGTATGGCTTTCGTTTGCCAGCTGCTATGGACAATAGACCATTGAAGTTTGAAGAATTTTTGAACATTAACAATCAATTCATTTATGTTAGTGCTACTCCAGCCGATTATGAGCTAGAGCAATCAAGTGGCGTGGTAGCTGAACAAGTCATTCGCCCTACAGGCTTATTAGACCCAAAAATAGACGTCAGACCTTCTCTGAATCAAATAGACGACTTACTTGAAGAAATAAAACTGAGAGTTGATAAAGACGAACGTACCCTTGTGACCACACTTACTAAGCGAATGGCTGAGGAATTGACAAAGTACCTTACTCGTTTTGATATTCTTTGCCGTTACATACACTCGGATGTGGATACCCTAGAGCGAGTAGAAATATTACATGAATTGAGAGAAGGTCTGTTTGATGTCTTGGTGGGTGTTAATCTTTTAAGAGAAGGATTGGATTTGCCTGAAGTTAGCTTAGTAGCTATTCTAGATGCCGACAAAGAGGGTTTTTTAAGGTCGGAACGCTCACTTACTCAAACAGCAGGTAGAGCGGCCAGAAATGTCAATGGTTTAGTTATTATGTATGCCGATAAAATAACACGCTCTATGAAACTCACTATTGACGAAACAAATAGACGTAGAGAAAAACAAATTACTTACAATACCGAACACGGCCTAGTGCCTACCCCATTGAATAAAAAGAAAGACAATGAACTAGCCAAGAGTCTTAATCCATACGCAGTAAAAGAAGGCATAAGTATGGCAATTCAGAGTGAAACGGACTACTCCAATCCAAAAGAATTGGAAAGAGCTATTAAAAACACTAAGAAACAAATGGAAAATGCAGCTCAAGACTTGGATTTCCTAGAGGCTGTAAAGCTTAGGGATAAACTTACTGAGCTTAAGAAATTAAGGAAATAATCTACTCATATCCCCAACGGTGTACATCGTTATTAGCATCTTCTATTTCGTCTTTTACTAATTTAATACGCTGAGCTAGCACACCGAATAGTTTGTCGTTTAGCATAAGCCAGCGCATTTGTTCTTTATCATTATCTGCTGCCTTGGCTACTTTTGCTAACAACTTATAGCCATTGATTTCTAGCCAACGTATAGCATCTTTTTTACCCTCAACACCTTTTATTGTTGCAAGAAGATGAGGTGTATTTTTCATCAGCCAATCCGAAGCACTTTTATCGAAATAAAGTGCATGACAAAATAGGCCTAATTCGGGGTAATTATTTTTCATCAGCCAATCTCTTATTTCAAGGTTTCCTGAAATGGCTTCACCCCAAGCAACAACGATTTTTTCAGGATATTTTTTCATAAAAAAAGCCTCAATAAAGAGGCTTTAAATAAATTGATTATTTATTTTTAACTAAGAACCTATTTTTGAAATAATAATGTTCATTATTCACAGACACTAACTCCCAACCTCTAAGTCCTAGTAAATTTAAAACTTCAATAGTTGATGTTTTATCTTTTATATAGTCGTGTATTTTTTCAGAATATCTGCTGTCGAAAGATTCTATTTTAAACTTAGTCGTAGATACTTCTTTTTTAGACTTTTTAACTTCCTCGACTTTCATAATCATATAAACGAATTGAGTGGGCTTCTCCCCTCTCATATTTTCATTTTTTGGAGCTGTTTTACCATTAGGTTTTTTTGACATCGGTCTAGTCTGAGCCAATATAGTCAAAGGCAAAACAAAACTCATTAAAATTAAAATCTTCTTCATTGTTAAATAGGTTAAATCAATACTGTTTTTTTATTTATCACCACCTAAAATAATCGGTAAATCACCTTCTCCATTTCCAATAACAATAACTTTGCTATTAGGAGATTTAGATAATTCTTGTGTAGTTTCAATACCTTTCCATTTAAGTAACTGTGGAGTAATAGTCTTTGTAACTATACGTTGAAAGTCTGAAATACCTTCAGCCTCAATACGCTTTCTTTCAGCTTCTTTAGACTCTTTTAATAGTTTAAATTCATACTCTAAAGCTTCTTGCTCTTGTCTAAGTTTATTTTCAATCGCTGCTTGTAGAGTTTGTGGTAAAGTCACATCTCTAATAAGTATGGCATCTAAAAAGATATACTTATCGGCAATAGATCTAGAAGTGATTTCATAAATCTTATCTTCTACTTCTTCTCTCTTTGTAGAGTATAACTCCTCTGGTAAATACTCACCAATCACCTCTCTAGTTACAGAACGTATCTCAGGGCGAATGATACTTTCTAAGTAGTCCTCACCAACCAAATCATGAAGATAACCTAACTCAGAAACATTGGGCGTATAACGAAAAGATAAATCTACTTTAATAGAAAGTCCATTTTTAGATAGTACTTCCATAGCTTCATAATCTTCTTGTATCTTAACATTGTAGATATATACTTTATTCCATGGTGCGATAAAGTGAAAACCTTGAGGCACTACTAAGTCCTTATCTAATCCACCACCAAAACGCTTAAAAACAACTGCTTTCTCACCTGGATTAACGGTATAAAACATATTGCCTCCAGTTATTAAAAGAAAAATAATTGCCACAAACCCTAGAACAAAAAACCTTGGTAATTTAGGGCTAAATCCACCTGAATCATTAGTTTCAAACATGATATTATATAATTTTAAAATTGTTAAATATTAGTAATTCTCTTTCTCACGAACCACTCAATTGTCAAAAATACAAATAATAAAATGAAAATCCATTTCAAGTTAATGAAATCACTCTGCGTTTCTTCATTATAACTTAAACTTTGTGATTCTAATGCTGACAATTCATTTTTGAGCTCAAAAAATTGTGATTTATCAAAGGATTTACCTCCATATTTTTGTGATAAATTATAAAGAATTTGAGGATTAGCTTGTGAATATATTTTCTCTAATTCTAAAGGAAGTACTGAAAATTTACCCTTATTCAATAACTCCTTGCCATTGAATATAACCTTAGCCTCATAACTGTAATTGCCAACTTTTAACTCATTTAACTCTAAGGTGTAGCTGATGGCTGTTTTATTAAATGAAAAATTGTATTCATTTTCATCTTCATCTATTATCAAAAGACTCACCTCAGCACTATTGACCAGCTCATAGTTAGCATCGTATAAATCTGCCTCAATTAACAAAGGCTCGTTCTCATAGATAAGTTTTTCATGTCGCAATCTAAAAGGTCTTTTGTCTTCTTTGACTGATAAGAATTGAACGATTTTGTTGATTAATTCATCAAATAGCTGATGGTTATTAGTTTTTAGAAACTCATACAAACGCCATTTCCACAAGCCTTCAACAGCACAAACTGCTTGTCTGTATTCTCCTTGCTTACTGAATGTAAAGATGGGGTTTTGAGTAGTTATACCTAATATATTTTGAGTAAAAAGATGATGATGTTCAGAGTTGAAAGTATATTCTGCTAAAGGACTATATAAAGGTGGTAGTTCTTCCAACCACAAATTCCATTTATCATTCAATGAGAATAAAGAAAAGGAATTGTAATCAGAATTAACCTCATTGAGTGTACTTTTAGACGGTAAATAATTAAACCATTCTAAAGATAGAGCTTGACTTGAATTTCCTATGAAATAAAAGGTAGGAATATTAGGTTCTGTAATATTTAACTGAAAGGCGATTAGCAAACTGTAAGGACTGTAATCACCATTAAAATCTGATGTATTTTGTACAACTAACTCATAATTTTCATTGGACTGTATAGATGTACTTATGGCAGCTATATCAGGGTGAGAGATATCACTCAATAAGAGTATTTTCTGCTTACTTTCTAAGACATCTACAAAGATATTTTGAGTATTATTTAAGGTGTTTTGTTCTCCCTCTACAACTTTGACTTCAATTCTGTAATTATGAATACCAACGCTTTGAGCACTTAGTTTATAGTCGAAAGAAATAATCTCATCTTCAAGACTTATTAACTTCTCTTTTTTATCTTGTAAAACATCTCCTTCAAAAATACTAACTTCTAGCCTCTCTCCTTTGGAATATTGAGATAAGACTGTAGTTGAAATAGGAAAAGAATTACCCAAATATGCAATTTCATTGTATGAAACTGAAGTCAATTCTAAATCTTTCTTGGCAATGGTATCTCCTAAACTTAGGGTATATAAAGGAGCATTAAAATGATAATTGGCATACAAAGGATTAGACCCTGAGTTATAAATCCCGTCAGAGGTAATGACATTAGCTACTACATTTCGATTGGAATATATATCTGAAATCTCATTAAGATAATCTGATAAATTTGTTTTTCTGTCTTTAAAATCAAGAATTGGATTCCTTTCTACTTGTTCACCAAAGGCATATATTTCAACTTGAAAATCTTCCTCAAATTCAGCTTTTAAATCATTCAGCTCATTAACAAAATTAGTAGAGAAATAGACGCTATCAGCATTAGCAAGTAGAGAAGATGAGTTATCAACTCCAACTAAAATGATTGCTTGTTCTTTATGCGTAACAAACTGATTTATGTAAGGTTTGAGCAATAAAAAAGTAAGAATAAAAAAGGTTGCAAAGCGGAGTGCAAATAAAAATCTTCTCAGCCATAAATCTGATTTAAAGACTCCTTTACTATACAGAACATAAGAAACAGCTATTGAAAGGGCAATACAACCCACAATCCATAGCATTGACCATTCTGTAGTAATGTAATTCATTAAGTGAGCATTCCTCCACAAACATTTAACACTTGTCCTGAAATATATGTTGACATATCAGAAGCTAAAAAGACGGTTGCATTAGCAATATCTTCAGGTGTACCACCACGTTTCAATGGAATACTATCTGTCCAGCCTTTCACAATGTTTTCATCTAACTTAGCCGTCATTTCTGTCTCTATAAAGCCAGGAGCAATAACGTTACAACGGATATTTCTAGAACCTAATTCTAGAGCTGTAGATTTTGAAAAACCTATAATACCAGCCTTTGAAGCCGAATAATTTGCTTGACCAGCATTACCTTTTACCCCAACAACAGAGCTCATGTTTATAATAGAACCCGAACGTTGTTTAAGCATAGGTCTTAAAACAGCTTTTGTTAAGTTAAAAATAGACTTCATATTAACCTCCATGACCGTATCAAAATCTTCTTCACTCATACGCATGAGTAGGTTGTCTTTGGTAATACCTGCATTATTTACCAATACATCAATGCTACCAAAAGTCTCCATGACTTTATCGGCTAAATCTTGAGCAGCTTCAAATTTTGAAGCGTCCGATTTAAAACCTTTCGCTTTTATTCCAAAAGCTGATAATTCTTCTTCTAAAGCTTTCGCTTTTTCTTCAGATGACAAATAAGTAAAAGCAATATTGGCTCCTTGCTTTGCAAAGGTTAAAGCTATTCCTTTTCCTATTCCTCTTGAGGCACCAGTGATTATGGCCGTTTTACCTTCTAATAATTTCATTGTTTTTTAAATTTAAATGCTAAAATAATAGTATTCCAATAAAAAAGACGCTTAAAGCGTCTTTTCTACTAATTTTTATTGTTTGAGTTATGCGTTAACACCCATCAATTCGGCCATTTTAGAGCCAATTTTTGCAGGAGAAGCTACAACATGAATACCACATTCACTAAGGATTCTCATTTTAGCCTCTGCTGTATCGTCTTCACCACCTACTATGGCACCAGCATGTCCCATAGTCCTTCCCTTAGGAGCAGTCTGACCAGCTATAAAACCAACTACTGGTTTTGTGCCATTTGCTTTAATCCAATGTGCAGCATCAGCTTCTAACTGTCCACCTATCTCGCCAATCATAATAATAGCATCTGTTTCAGGGTCGTTCATCAATAGTTCTACAGCCTCTTTTGTAGTGGTACCAATGATGGGGTCACCACCAATACCAATAGCAGTAGAAATTCCCATTCCTGCCTTGACTACTTGGTCAGCCGCTTCATAGGTTAGTGTTCCTGATTTAGAAACAACCCCTATTCTACCCGATTCAAAAACAAAGCCTGGCATAATACCACATTTGGCTTCTCCTGGCGTAATAACACCTGGACAATTAGGTCCTACCAAACGGCAATCTTTATCAGATAAATATTCTTTTACTGTAATCATATCTTTGGTAGGAATACCTTCCGTTATGCATATAATCACTTGAATACCTGCTTCTGCGGCCTCCATAATGGCATCGGCTGCGAAAGCTGGTGGTACAAAAATTAAAGACGTATTAGCACCTACTTTTTCTACTGCTTCAACAACAGTATTAAAAACAGGTCTATCAAGATGAGTTTGACCACCTTTGCCAGGTGTTACACCACCAACAACATTTGTGCCATACTCTATCATTTGACCAGCATGGAAAGTTCCTTCACTACCTGTAAAACCTTGAACAATAACTTTAGAATGTTTGTTTACTAATACGCTCATTTTTGTTTTGTATTTATTTCGATGCAAATTTATAATGAAATATGGATTAGTAAAACAAAAAAGCAAAAGACTTTCTATCTTTGTCAAATGTTTATCAACAATGATACTATTTGTGCCTTAGCAACTTCGTCTGGTCAAGGTGCTATTTCTGTGATACGACTTTCGGGTTCTCAAGCTATTCCTATTTGTAATGCTTTTTTTATCAATAAAGACTTGACTAAAGTAGAAAGTCATACCCTACATTTTGGCACGATTAGAAAAGACAATAAAATTTTAGACGAAGTAGTGGTTAGTGTTTTTAGAAATCCACACTCCTATACTGGTGAAGATGTCATAGAGGTATCATGTCACGGCTCAGTTTATATCCAAAACCAACTCATACAGTTATTTATTGGTGCTGGTGCTAGAATGGCTAAAGCAGGTGAATTTACTTTAAGAGCATTTGCCAATGGTAAAATGGACTTATCACAGGCTGAGGCTGTGGCTGATTTAATAGCTTCAGAAAGCGAATCGGCACACCAAGTAGCTATGCATCAGATGCGAGGTGGTTTTTCCAATGAGTTAAAAGAATTAAGACAAGAGCTTATCAATTTCGCTGCTTTGATAGAATTGGAGTTGGACTTTGGCGAAGAAGATGTAGAATTTGCCGATAGAGAACGATTTAACCTACTGTTAGAAAAAATAAAAAAGGTTATTCAAAACCTCATCGATTCGTTTGCTATAGGTAACGTTCTAAAAAATGGTGTGCCCGTAGCAATAGTTGGGCAACCCAACGTAGGTAAATCTACCTTACTTAATGCTTTACTAAAAGAAGACAGAGCCATAGTTTCAGAAATTGCAGGAACAACGAGGGACACCATAGAAGATGTCATTATTTTGGGTGGCATACAATTCCGTTTTATAGATACAGCTGGTCTAAGAGAAACTCAAGACAGCATTGAAAAGATTGGTATAGAAAAGGCTGTTGAGAAAGCCCTAAGTGCTCAAATTATTGTATTCATCATTGATGCCTCACAAAAGCTTAACGAACAGCTTAGTGAGTTAGATGCGCTTAAAGAAAAAGGGCTAAAAGAACCTTTAGTGGTAGTAAACAAAATTGACTTGAATGGCGATATAAAAGAAAAATTGCCAAATGCCATTTACATGTCTGCTAAACTTAATGAAGGTATAGAAGCATTTTCACAACAAATGATTGACTTAGTCAACACTTCATCATTAGGCAATAGTACTTTAATAAGTAATAGTAGACATTTGGAGTCATTAACACTTGCATTAGAAAATATCATCAAAACCATCAATGGCTTAAACAATGGAACGACTGGGGATTTCTTAGCTATAGACATTCGTCAAGCACTACAACACATAGGAGAAATTACTGGTGAAATTTCATCCGATGATTTGTTAGAAAACATTTTCTCCAACTTCTGTATTGGAAAATAAGTGTCATAAAACTTATCCAAAAGCTATCAGAAAATTTGTGTGTCAAATTGTTTTTTTTTCAGATATTAGCTAAATGATGAAAAACTACTTTTTCATTTTATCCTTTTCTCGTTCTGGCAGTACAACTCTGGGGCAAAAATTAAACAACCATTCGGATGTAGATGTAATCAACGAAAGTTGGATTTTCAATCTATTAGGTGTTTTAAAATGGAAAAAGTTAAGTCCATTGAAGCAAAAGTACATTCTAAAGCAACTGAATAAAGAGCAAAAACCCATTACTACTATACAAGCAAACGAAATTAAAGATAATACTTTATCTGTTGAGCATTTTTTCCAATCCATTTTTCCAACAACATCTAATTTTATAGGCGAAAAAACACCTACTAATCTTTTTTATTACCCCTATTTAAAGTCACAATTTAAATCGGCAAAATTTTTATTCCTAAAAAGACACCCCTTAGCTATTTGCTCCTCTTACTTCAGTCGTTGGTATTCTTCCACTTATGACGATAAATTTATCATTGAAACTGTAGATGTTATAAAGGCTTACTTTAATAAGTTCGAATCAATTGAAGAAAAAGAGGGAATTTTACAATTGAAATATGAAGATTTAGTTAGCGATAGTGAACTTTGGCTAACTGAAATTGCTGAATATATTGGCTTTGAATTCGAAGAAAATATGCTTTTAGAATCTGAGTTAAAACTGTTTGAAAATTCTGAAGACCAAAAATACCATCAAGACTCCCACAAATCCCTAAACACCAGTCATATTGACAAATACAAAAGCGTATTTACACCCCTACAATTGCAAGAGCTAAGCTATCTGCTCAGAAAAGAAATCAATGCATTAGGCTATTCTGTAGAAGAAATTACACCCAACCCAAGACTTTTGCGTTTGGATAATAAAATTAGCTCAAAACGTTCACCATCAAGCATCATTTACAGGACAAAAGTAAATCTCATAAAAACCAAATTATCTTACATTAAATTCATTTTAGAACAACGATTCAGATAATGTTCATTTAAAATGATTTATTTGCTCAAATTACTTCGCTTTCTGTTTTAGAATTTATTAGATTTGTCACGATTTAAAACACAAAGAAAATATGAATTTTGATGTCATTGTTATAGGAAGTGGACCTGGCGGATATGTTACTGCCATTCGCGCTTCACAATTAGGTTTAAAAACAGCTATTGTAGAAAAAGAATCTCTTGGTGGCGTATGTTTAAACTGGGGATGTATTCCTACTAAAGCCTTATTAAAATCAGCACAAGTATTTGAATACATTCAACACGCTGAAGATTTTGGTATTAAGGTAAAAGATGCCGATGCAGATTTTGGCTCTGTTGTTAAACGCTCAAGAGGCGTAGCTGACGGAATGAGTAAAGGAATTGACTTCTTGATGAAGAAAAACAAGATAGAAGTGATAATGGGAACAGCTAAAGTAAAAGCTGGTAAAAAAGTAGATGTAGTAGATGCCGATGGCAAAACTACAGAGTATAGTGCTTCAAACATCATTATTGCTACAGGTGCTCGTTCAAGAGAATTACCAAACCTGCCACAAGATGGTAAGAAGATTGTTGGTTATAGAAAAGCTATGACTTTAGATAAAAAACCATCTAAAATGGTAGTTGTAGGTTCTGGAGCAATTGGCGTAGAATTTGCTTATTTCTACAATGCTATGGGTGTAGATGTAACCGTAGTTGAATACATGCCTAATATCGTTCCTGTTGAAGACGAGGACGTATCTAAACAATTAGCTCGTTCGTTCAAAAAATCTGGTATTAAAGTAATGACCAATTCATCGGTTGAAAGCGTGGACACCTCTGGAAAAGGTTGTGTCGTTAGCGTCAAAACTAAAAAAGGTGAAGAAACTATAGAGTGTGATGTTGTTCTTTCTGCAGTAGGTATCACAGCCAATATTGAAAATATAGGTTTGGAAGATGTAGGCATTGTTACTGATAAAGGCAAGATACTAGTCAATGACTTTTATCAAACGAATATGCCGGGTTATTATGCTATCGGTGACGTATTGCCTACACAATCACTAGCTCACGTAGCCTCGGCTGAAGGTATTATATGTGTGGAAAAGATAGCTGGACACAATCCTGAGCCATTAGACTATGGTAATATTCCAGGCTGTACGTATTGTTCTCCAGAAATATCTTCTGTAGGCTACACTGAAAAAGCAGCTAAAGAAGCAGGATACGATGTAAAGGTTGGTAAATTCCCATTCTCTGCATCTGGTAAGGCTTCTGCTGCAGGACACAAAGACGGCTTTGTTAAGGTTATTTTTGATGCTAAGTATGGCGAATGGTTAGGTTGTCATATGATAGGTTACAATGTGACTGAAATGATTGCCGAAGCTGTTGTAGCCCGTAAACTAGAAACTACAGGTCACGAAATACTAAAAGCAGTACACCCTCACCCAACTATGAGTGAGGCAGTTATGGAGGCTGTTGCCGCTGCTTACGATGAAGTGATACATATGTAATAAAAAACATATTCCATTAAAAAAGCCCCGCAAATGCGGGGCTTTTTTAATAATCTATATTAAAGATGAAGAATTAGCCTCCTACAGAGATTAATTCTACTTCAAAAATAAGTGTCGCGTTTGGTCCAATAGAACCACCAGCACCTTTTTCGCCATAAGCCAAATTAGAAGGGATAAATAATTTGTACTTAGCTCCTGGCTTCATCAATTGTAAAGCCTCTACCCAACCTGGAATAACACCATTTACTGGGAATGTTGCTGGCTGACCTCTTTCAACAGAACTATCAAATACTGTACCGTCAATTAAGGTACCATGATAATGAACAGTTACTTGGTCAGTTTCTTTAGGAGAGTCCCCCGAACCTTCTGCCAAAACTTCGTACTGCAAACCTGTTGATGTCTTTGTTACGCCATCTCTTTTGGCATTTTCAGCTAAAAACTTTTGTCCAGCCTCTACATTGGCAGACTGAGCTTCTTTAGCTAGTTTGCCAAAATAATCTTGTAAAATAATATTAGATTCTTGTTCAGAAATTTTTAATTCATTTCCTTCAAATACGTCAGTAAACGCTTGAGCAATAGCTTCAGAGTCAATACTTGTTAGTCCTTGATTTTTAACGCTTTTGGCTACGTTTACACCCAAACTGTAACTTACTTTTTCCATTTCTGTGTTTAAATTTTGTGCATTAATGTTAGTTATTCCCACTATTAAAATAAGGGATAAAATAATTTTTTTCATTTCAGATAAATTTAATGAATGGCAAATATACTTTAAAATCATTTATTAAAATTTATTAAGCTATGTTTTGTATCTTTAACCCTTTTGCAAAATATGGAATTTGAGAAGACAACAATCGAGGGTTTGTTAATACTAAAACCGCGTATTTTTAGTGATGAAAGAGGTTATTTTTATGAAAGCTACAACAAATCCGTTTTTGAGAAAAATGGCTTGGATTTAGATTTTATTCAAGACAATCAATCTTTATCTCATAAAGGCGTATTAAGAGGCTTACATTTTCAAGCGCCGCCATTTCAACAAGGTAAGCTAGTTCGTGTTATTCAAGGCAGTGTTTTAGATGTTGCTGTTGACATACGCCCTAACTCCCCTACCTATGGGCAACACGAAAGTGTATTACTCAGTGGAGAAAACAAAACTCAGTTTTGGATACCACCAGGATTTGCACACGGCTTTGTTACGCTAGAAGATAATACCATATTTTGTTATAAATGCACTGGCCCATATTCTAAAGAATCTGAAGGTACTTTACTTTGGAATGACCCACAACTAATTATAGATTGGAACATTGAACAGCCCATAGTATCTTCTAAAGACCAAGAAGCTGAATTATTTGAATACTTTAAAAGCCCATTTTAATGAAAAAACACATTCCTTTAATTGCCACCATAATTGTTTTGCTTTCCATAATGTCAATTTTTAGTTTCTCCTCAAAAGAACACGCTGAAAATATATCAGTTCTCAATAACCTCAAAGAAAAGTACACCATCTTTGCTATACCTAAACCCTCATCAACCATCTACTTTGCCAATGAGCGAGTACCCCTAGAAAATCCAGATATTTGGGAACGCTACGATAAAGAGTTGCTAAAAAATACCTATTGGCAATCTAACACTCTATTATTGCATAAAAGAGCCGCTAAGTACTTTCCTGTTATAGAACCTATCTTAAAGAAAAACAATCTGCCTGATGACTTTAAGTATTTAGCATTGATAGAAAGTGGGTTGGAAAATGTAACCTCTCCTGCTGGTGCAAAGGGCTTTTGGCAAATTATGAAATCTACTGCCAAAGAATTTAACTTAGAAGTAAACTCCGAAGTAGATGAACGCTACCACATTGAGAAATCCACTCAGGCAGCTTGTGATTTTTTAAATTCTGCTAAAGAGAAGTTTGGTAGTTGGACATTAGCCGCTGCAGCATACAATATGGGCAAGTCAGGACTGCTAAAACAAATGAATAGACAAAAATCATACACCTACTACGATTTATTGCTAAATAATGAAACCTCTAGATATGTGTTTAGAATTTTGGCCATTAAAGAAATTATAGAAGACCCCAAGAAATACGGCTTTCAATTTAGAACAGAAGATTTGTATGAAAATATACCAACCTATGAAGTAATGGTAGATACAAGCGTTAATAGTTGGGCAGATTTTTCTAAAGAATATGGTATCAATTATAAAATCCTAAAGATTCATAATCCTTGGCTTAGAGAAAGTTATCTTACCAACAAATTGAAAAAAAAATACTATATTAAGATACCTCAAAAAGGAAATTATTCCTTGCAAAATAACTTAACACCAGCTGACAGCAGTCTTTTTAATGAGTAAATCAAAGTCTAAAGAAATGCTTCATATTTTTGGAGCTAAAGAACATAACCTTAAAAATGTCAATGTTTCCATTCCTCGAAATGAGTTAGTGGTAATAACAGGGCTTAGCGGTAGTGGCAAATCCTCTCTAGCTTTTGACACTATCTATGCCGAAGGTCAAAGACGTTATATTGAGACATTTTCATCCTATGCTAGACAGTTTTTAGGTGGCTTAGAACGCCCAAAAGTGGATAAGATTAGTGGGCTTTCACCAGTTATTTCTATTGAGCAAAAAACAACCAGTAAAAACCCACGTTCTACCGTAGGTACTATAACAGAGATTTATGACTTTTTAAGATTGTTATACGCTAGAGCCTCCGATGCCTATTCCTACAATACGGGTAAAAAAATGGTTTCTTATACAGATGATGAAATACTACACATTATTCAAAAAGAACTCGACCAACAAAGAACAATAATTCTTGCACCAGTAATTCGTTCAAGAAAAGGACATTACAGAGAGTTATTTGAACAAACAGCTAGACAAGGATTTCTTAGAGTACGAGTAGATGGTGAGATACGAGAGATTACGCCAGGAATGAAATTAGACCGTTTCAAAACTCACGATGTTGAAATAGTAATTGATAAATTAGTCATTAAGAAAGACAACGAAAAACGTTTGAAACAATCCATAGAAACAGCCATGAAGTATGGCAATGGATTGATGATGACAGTAGATATTGATACTGAAAAAGAACGCTTTTTTAGCAGACAACTCATGTGCTCCAAAACAGGTATTTCTTATGCTCAAGCCGAACCTAATAGTTTTTCTTTTAATTCCCCAAAAGGGGCTTGTCAGTCTTGTAATGGGCTAGGTGTTGTTTCTAATATCGAACTAAAAAAAATCATAACCAACGATTCCCTAAGCATACAAAAAGGTGGCATTACTCCTATTGCTAAAAGTAATAACTCTTGGATAACAAATCAAATAGAAACTATAGGTAAAAAATACGGTTTTGACCTTTCAACACCCATTAAAGAAATTCCTAAAAAGGGATTAGATGCTATTCTTTACGGCTCAAAAGAATCGTTTGATGTGGAACTTAAAAAAGCGGGAATTAGCAAATCATATAAAATCAATTTCGAAGGTATTGTGCCATTTATAGAAGATCAATTTAAACATGCATCTTCTCCAAGACTAAAACGTTGGGCAGCAGAATATATGGTCAAAGAAGATTGTAATGATTGTAATGGAAGCCGAATAAATAAAGATTCCCGTTTCTTTAAAATAGATGGTCTAAACATAGCTGAAGTATCCAATATGGATATCCAAGAATTACAGAAATGGATAAACAGTTTGGAAAGTAAACTTTCTGAAAAACAAAATATTATTGCCAAAGAAATAATCAAGGAATTACGTAAAAGAGTACAGTTTCTTGTCGATGTAGGACTAAACTATTTATCACTCAATCGTTCTTCAAGAAGTCTTTCTGGTGGAGAAAGTCAGCGCATTCGTCTAGCAACACAAATAGGCTCACAACTTACCGATGTCTTGTACATTCTTGATGAACCAAGTATTGGCCTACACCAAAGAGATAACCAAAAATTGATTAATTCACTCAAAGAATTAAGGGATATTGGCAATTCTATCATAGTCGTTGAACACGATAAAGACATGATTATGGCAGCAGATCACGTCATTGATATAGGACCCGGTGCAGGAATCCACGGTGGACAAATCATAGCCGAAGGAAATGCTAAAGATTTTATCAAAAATTCATCCATAACTATTGACTATCTAAAAGGAAAAAAACGAATTGAAGTCAATCCCAAACGAAGAAAAGGAAATAATAAAAGCATCGTCATTAAAGGAGCTAGAGGCAACAACTTACAGAACGTAACAGCCAAATTCCCTCTAGGAAAGTTTATTGGAGTAATAGGTGTTTCTGGAAGTGGTAAAAGTAGTTTGATTAATGAAACCCTCTACCCCATTCTCAATCAACATTTTTATAACTCCGTAAAGAAACCTTTAGAATTTGATTCCGTAAAAGGTTTAGAACACATTGATAAAGTGATAGAAGTTGATCAATCTCCGATTGGTCGTACTCCACGCTCCAACCCAGCTACATACACAGGAGTATTTTCCGAGATAAGAACTCTTTTTGCTAACCATCCTGAATCAAAGGCAAGAGGATATAAAGTAGGACGATTTTCATTTAATGTATCTGGGGGTAGATGTGAAGAATGTCAAGGTGCTGGCGTGAGAACCATAGAAATGAATTTTTTGCCAGACGTAAATGTAGATTGTGAATATTGTAATGGTAAAAGATACAATAGAGAAACATTAGAAATAAGATATAAAGGCAAATCCATTGCTGATATATTGGATATGAATATTAACCAAGCACTGAAGTTTTTTGAAAATCACCCTAAAATAAAACGACAGATTAATGCACTGGCAGAAGTTGGACTCGGTTACATTAAATTAGGTCAACAATCTACAACACTATCTGGTGGTGAATCACAACGTGTTAAATTAGCTAGTGAGTTATCAAAAAGAAGTACAGGAAATACCTTTTACATTCTTGACGAACCCACTACAGGTTTACATTTTGAAGATGTAAATGTTTTACTACAAGTATTAGAAAAACTTGTCAATAAAGGTAACACCGTATTGGTCATTGAACATAACTTAGACGTTGTAAAAATGGCCGACCATATCATTGAGATAGGTCCTGATGGAGGAAGCAATGGTGGAAAAATTATCAATACGGGAACTCCTGAAGAAATCACTCTTTCTAAAGAAGGTTATACAGCCTCATTTTTGAAAGAAGAATTAAATTATTAATAAAAATATAATCTTATGAAAAAAATAGAGAAAGCATTCGAAAACAAAAATTGGAATGAAATTAAAACAAAGGACTCATGGCAAATTTTTAAAATAATGGCTGAATTTGTTCAGGCATTTGAAACACTTTCAAAAATTGGCCCTTGCGTGTCTATCTTTGGTTCGGCTCGAACCCAGCCAGATAACCATTACTACAAAATGGCAGAAGACATAGCAGAAAAACTAACCCTCAAAGGATATGGAATTATTACTGGAGGAGGTTTCGGAATTATGGAAGCTGGAAACAAAGGAGCAAACAAAGGAGAAGGAAAATCTGTTGGTTTAAATATCGATTTACCATTTGAACAAGAAGCCAATACATATATTGACAATGATAAGTTAATAAATTTTGATTATTTCTTTGTTAGGAAAGTAATGTTCGTAAAATATGCTCAAGGATTCGTAGTTATGCCCGGTGGTGTAGGTACTTTAGATGAGCTTTTTGAGGCAATTACTCTCATACAAACACAAAAAATCGCTGCTTTCCCAATTGTCTTGGTCGGTAAAGACTATTGGAGTGGTCTGATGGATTGGATAAAAAATGTAATGCTCGAAAAAGAACAAAACATAAGCCCTGAGGATTTAGATCTATTTACTCTAGTAGATACTACAGATGAAGCTGTTGAATACATCGATAATTTCTACTCAAAATATTTGCTGAAACCAAACTTCTAATCCTAAGCTAAAATTTCTTAGTTTTACAAGCGTTCAAAACCAATAAAAAACTCGATGAAAAAATTCATTGCTACATCGCTTTTAACACTAATATTTTCAGTTAGCGTATGGTCCCAAATTCCCGAACCAGCCTATATTCCATCTGAATATCAAGACACAACAGTAACTGATGATAATAGTGCTATCGACACTGTAAATGGTAATCCAATAATCATTAACAAAGCAGAAAAAATCAAACTTCAACCCAAATTGCATATCGGATTTGGTAATTTTAACTTTAAAGGAGATATTTCTGACAACCGAAATACAGGTATTATCGGACAGTCTGGCTTTCAAATTGGATTATCTGCCAACCTCAGTGAATATGTAAATGTAAGCCTATTGATGGAAGAAGGTGTAGTTCGTGTTGATGGTATTAATCGAGATGATTTGCCTTTCAATTTCATGAGTACCATAAACACTATCGGAATTAGGCTTGATTACAACTTCAAAAATATATTCAGAAATAGATTTCTAACGCCTTATGTAGGACTAGGATTATCCTACTTAAAATTCGACTCCAAAGGCTCATATGATAATACCAATGATGAATACGAGATAGATTTGTTAAATCAGTGGCTACTTGACCCAGCAAATACAGAGGCTTACAGTCAAAAGGGTATTGATATTCCATTGTCAATTGGTTTAGATCTAAAAATTAACGACAGATTAAACCTTAAAGTAGGTACGTCTTACCACTATACCAACACAGATTATATCGATAATATTTTAGATGGTTCATCTGACAAATATTTTGTCAATTCTGCACATATAGTCTATGATTTACACTGTTACAACTGCGAGGAAAAATATGTTCCTCAGATTCATGACGATTACATCGCTGTAGATTTTGATGCATTAGACAGAGAAGACGAAGATAATGATGGTGTCGTTGATATAGATGATTTCTGTATAGGAACTCCAAAAGGTGTGAAAGTAGATGCTCAAGGTTGCCCAATAGATACGGATAAGGATAACGTTCCAGATTATTTAGATAAAGAGGCTAATACACCTAAAGGTGCTGTTGTAAGTGCTAATGGTATTCAATTAACCGATAAAATGAGCGAGGCTATTTACTTAGCATACATCAATTCAGCATCAAGAAAAGATGCTAACACTTACTTTGAAGATACATACCCTAGCGATAAATTCATCAAACTCACCAAAAAAGTAGTTAATGTGCAAGGTGATACCCTGATGGTAGATATCTACAAACCAAAATTATTCCAACAAATATATAATCAACAAAAAGAGTTTGAAGAGGCTGTTACACCTGCTCAATACGTTGATTTAAGCTCCGAAGTTATTTATAAACTGCAAATTGCTAAATATGCTGAGGGTATTGAGGCTGCAGAAATTAATAGATTGATGAGTATCATAAACCTCAAAAGCACATTAGAAAATAACCATACGGTTTACTATACTGAAGAATTTACTGATGTATTGAAAGCAAGACAGAAACAAAAACAATTACTCAATAGTGGATACAATAATGTTTTAGTTATTGAAGATGCACAAGGAGACTTAAGAACAGTCACTAACGAGGAAATGAATAGAGAAAGAAATCGTAGAGCTTCTGCTATGTTAGAAGATTTACCACCTCTTGAAGATATTGTTTTCCGAGTTCAATTAGATGTTCTTAAAGAAGTTGATTTAGATTTTTATGATCTAGACGAAATAGTTGTATTTGAAGGTAAAGATGGTTTCAAACACGTATTTACTGAAGGATATGGCTCTTATGAAGAAGCACTAGAACGTAGAAACGAGCTTTACTTTATGAGTTACGAAAATTCTAAGGTAGTTGCTATCAAAGAAGGTCAGATTGTCGAAGCTAAAGACTATATGGATTTAGCTTACACAGAAGAAAAAGCTACTGTTTATGGAGATGTTATCTTCAAAGTACAATTGGGGATATACAGCATGAATGATATTGTTGAACTAAGTAAATTGAATGATTTGGAAGGTGTTGAGAAAATCGAAATTTCAGAAGGTATTCACCAATACACTATCGGAACTTACACCAGTATTCAAGGTGCTATGCTTAAATTAAATAAAGTGGTTAAGCAAGGTTATGAAGGCTCTTACATTATTGCCTTCTACAACAATGAGCAAATATCCATCAAGAAAGCTAAAGAATTAATTGGTTTCTAAGGATAAAACAGAATTAAAAAAAGCGACTTAATCAGTCGCTTTTTTTTTGCTTATTTTTTTTGAACCTTCATACATCTGATATTTTAAGAATCTACATTCTAATTTACCATTGAATATTTTAATTCTTCTAGTATGCTTAAGGTGTATATGATTAACAGCCTCCATATCGGAGGTTATTAACCAAGCCGAACAACCTGCATAGTTCTTTTTAAAAGTATCTCCTATTTGTGAGTATAATTCAAGTGTGTCAGCAGTCAAACGCTCACCATAAGGAGGATTAAACAAAATCGTTCCACCATTTGGCATAGGTTCGGGCTTTTTGATAAAGTTTGCTCTTTTTATTTCAATGATATCATCAAGCATAGCATCTTTAACGTTGTCTTGAGCTTTCCTAACAGATGCAAAAGCTCTATCACAACCTATTATTTTTCCCTCAAAGTCACTCACTTTATTCATAGATACTTCTTTAATCTTTGTCCATAAATCGGCATCAAAGTCAAGCCAATTCATAAAACCAAATTTCTTCCTATGTAATGAGGGAGGAATATTACAAGCAATCATAGCAGCCTCAATAAGAATTGTGCCAGAACCACACATCGGATCGAGAAAATCACTTTGCCTATCCCAATCGCTTAACAAGATTAAACCCGCAGCTAAAACTTCGCTAATTGGAGCCTCATTAGTAGCATGTCTGTATCCCCTTTTATGTAATGAATCTCCTGAACTATCCAAAGAAATTGTACACTTATCGTTAGAAACGTGAATATTAATTCTTACATCTGGATTTTTAGTGTCAACATCTGGTCTTCTACCCTTGGTTAAATTCCTGAAATAGTCAACAATGGCGTCTTTTACTTTCAAAGCCACATAATGACTATGATTAAAAAAATCAGAATGAACAGCTGCATTTACAGCAATAGTATTATCGACACTAATGTATTTTGACCAATCTAGCTTTTTGGCTTCTTCATATAAATCAACATCTCTACGAGCAGTGAACTTGTAAATAGGTTTTAGAATTCGAATGGCAGTTCTTAGGTTTAGATTTGCTTTGTACATAAAGCCAACATCTCCCACAAAACTAACAGCTCTATTCAAAACCTGAACATCTTGAGCACCTAATTTATAAAGCTCATCAGCTAAGATTTCTTCTAAGCCTAATTGCGTTTTAGCAATCATATTAAAATTCTCTACTAAACTATTCATAGGGCAAATTTAATCAAATAATACAGTAATAAATTTATATTTGAAGAATGAAAAATTGGTTCGATACTTGGTTCAATACCCCATATTACCATCTTCTTTATAAGAATAGAAATTCTAATGAGGCAGAATTTTTCTTGAACAATCTATTGGACTATTTAAAACCTGATAAAAATCATAAATTCTTAGATGTAGCCTGTGGAAAAGGTCGTCACGCCATATTTATAAACAAAAAAGGTTATGACATTGAGGGTATAGATTTATCTAAAGAAAGTATTAATTACGCTAGTCAATTTTCTAATGACAAGCTTTCTTTTAAGGTTTATGATATGCGCTCTACTTACAAAAAAGAGGAGTTTGATTTTCTGCTAAATATCTTTACTAGCTTCGGCTATTTTGATGAGTCATCGGATAACTTAAAGGCAATTCAAGCTATGGCTGACAATATTAAAAAAGGTGGAAAAGTTGTTTTAGACTTTATGAATGCCAAAAAAGTGGTTAGAGACTTAGTGAAAAGCGAATCAAAAACCGTCGATAATATCCAATTCACCATTAAAAGAAGTTATGAAAATGGCTTTTTACTAAAAGATATTTACTTTACTGATAAACAACAATTTCACTTCCAAGAAAAAGTTCAAGCATTAACATTATCTGATTTTATGGATTTGTTTGAAAAATCCGGTTTGAAAATTATAAATTTGTGGGGTGATTATTCACTAAATGATTTTAACGCTATTCATTCTCCACGCCTTATAATACTAGCTCAAAAATGACAATTATTGATTACATTATATTATTATCGTCTGTTTTTGTAGGTTCACTCATTGCGTTCTACATAAAAAACATATCACAAAATAACACCAAACTACTAATTTCATTCAGTGGTGCTTATTTGTTTTCTATTACTGTACTCCATTTAATTCCCGAAACTTTTGCAGGAGAACATAACCATACCATTGGATTATTTATCCTTATTGGATTTTTTTTACAAATCATTTTAGAACAATTTTCAAAGGGTGTTGAGCACGGTCATGGGCACATTCACGGAAGTGTTCCGATGAGTATGCTTATAGGACTCGGAGTACATTCCTTCATTGAAGGTATGCCATTAGGCAACCCTCATCATCATTCTCATATGCATTCTTCTTTATTATCAGCCATAGCCTTGCACAAAATACCTATTGGAATTGTGCTTACTCATATGCTTATAGAAAGTAAAATATCTAAGGCTAAAATTATCCTTTTAATTAGTCTATTCGCTATTACAACTCCACTTGGCACATTTTTTAGTGAATACATCAGTGATATTTCTAATTATTATCGAGAGATAATGGCTATTGTTATAGGAATGTTCTTACACATTTCTACAACTATTTTATTTGAAAGTAGCGAAGGACACCATTTTAATAGTCGAAAAGCTATTGCCATTATCTTAGGTTCTAGCATTGCCTTGATAAGTACATTTGTATGATAAAAAGAATAATTATCACGGGAGGACCTAGCAGTGGAAAGACAAGTATTATCGATGCTTTGAAAGAGCAAGGATATACTTGTTTTGATGAAGTATCTAGAGAAATTATTCAAGAAATGAATATCAAAACAGCATTTAAAAATGTTGATTTTGAAGAAACCGTTTTTAAAAAAAGAAAAAGAGATTTTCTAAATGCTAAATCTGGTGTGAATTTCTATGACAGAAGTATGCTTGATAATCTAGCTTATCTTAAAACCAATAAACACGAAATACCTACTCACTTCAAAATAGATTGCGAAAATCATCGCTATCACTCTACTGTTTTTATCACTACACCTTGGGAAGACATCTATACAGTAGATGTTGAAAGATTAGAGAGTTTTAAAGATTCTATTCAAATTTTCGAAGCCTTAAAACAAGTTTATATTGAAGCTAACTACAATCTAGTAGAACTACCACAGTCAAGTGTTAAAGAACGAATAAGGTTTATCATCAATAAAATCTAATTCATATCTTCGTAAAGATGTTGAGCCCACAAGAAATTTTAAAACAATATTGGGGATACGATTCTTTTCGAAGCAAACAAGAAGATGCAATACATTCAATTCTTGACGCAAAAGATACCCTAACACTTCTACCTACAGGTGGAGGAAAGTCTATTTGCTTTCAAGTTCCTGCACTTATGATGGAAGGTATTTGCATAGTTATTTCTCCCCTAATTGCTCTAATGAACGACCAAGTAACAGCTCTAAAAGCTAAAAACATACGTGCATTAGCAATTACTTCAGGAATGAGTTTTTCAGAATTAGACATTGCCTTAGATAATTGTATCTACGGCAACTATAAGTTTTTGTATTTATCACCAGAAAGACTAGAAAGTGATATGGTGCAACAACGTCTTAAAAAGATGAATATTAACTTATTAGCGATAGACGAAGCACACTGTATTTCAGAATGGGGTTATAACTTTAGACCATCTTATTTGAAGATTGCCGAAATACGAGAAATTACAACTGCCCCAATTATAGCCCTTACTGCAACTGCTACTCCGTTAGTAGTAAAAGACATAAAAGAGAAATTAAAATTTGATAATGAAAATGTTATCAGCACAAGTTTTTATAGAGATGAGTTATCCTATGTTGTCCTCAAGCAAGATGACAAAGACAGCAAACTAATTCAAATCCTAAATAGAGTAAAAGGGACATCTATAATTTATTGTAGGACTCGAAAAGAAACCAAACGAATTCATTTGTTACTTTCAGAATATGGAATTACATCACACTATTATCATGCAGGTCTAGATGTTTTGGAAAGGGCTTCAAAGCAAAAACAATGGCAACTAAACCATGTGAGAGTTATGGTAGCTACTAATGCCTTTGGTATGGGTATTGATAAAAATGACGTACGATTAGTTATCCACAACCACCTACCCTTCTCCTTAGAAGCCTATTTTCAAGAAGCTGGTAGAGCAGGAAGAGATAGAAAACTTGCATATTCCATATTGTTATACAACGATTTAGACATTCACAACCTAAAAAAACAAATAAATGACCACTATCCTGAGATAGAAATTGTAAGAAACGTATATCAACAAATTGCTAACTTTCTAGGGATATCCATTGGCGATGGCAAACATCAAGAATTTCCGTTTCATATCAACGAATTCTGTGAACGTTATAATTTAAATCAACTTCAAACTTACAATGCTCTTAAGTTGTTAGAAAAAGAAGATTATATCAAGTTAAGCGAAGCCATTCATCAACCCTCTCGCTTGTTTATCAAAGTTACCCATACCGAATTGTATCAATTCCAAATTGCCAATAAACAATACGATATTTTACTCAAAATACTATTACGTTCATACGGCTCTCTATTTGATAACTTCACAAAAATTCAAGAAAATATTATCGCTAAAAGAGCTCAACTTTCTACTCAAGAAGTTAAAGATTTTCTGACTAACCTAAAGCAAATGGACATTTTAGATTACATCCCTCAGAATAGTAACCCTAAA
>Ga0115013_10000055_pt1 | contig 73503 bp, 72 predicted proteins | sample SouAtlMetagenome_2_FD_88686 | JGI IMG/M metagenome (GOLD analysis project Ga0115013, IMG submission 88686) | Marine eukaryotic phytoplankton communities from Atlantic Ocean - South Atlantic ANT15 Metagenome | ecosystem: Environmental > Aquatic > Marine > Oceanic | place: South Atlantic Ocean...
ACATCTACAATCGCGGTATGAGCGGCCACAAAGTCGGCGACCTGCGCAAGCGCTGGCAAAAAGACGCTCTCGAGATGAAACCCGACCTCCTCAGCATTCTCATCGGAGTCAATGACGTCGGAAGAAATCTCGATGGTGTAGATATTAAGACCTGGGAAAGCGATTATCGTTTCATTCTCGACGCCAGCCGCAAGGCCAATCCAGACCTCCGCCTCGTCTTGCTTGATCCCTTCGTCCTAGCCTCAGGTCGTTTGGCCGACAAAGACGCCTTCAAAAAATGGCGCGACCAAGTTGAGCGGCTCATCCCCATCGTCGCCTCCCTCGCGAAAGACTACCACGCGGTTCATATCAAAACTCAGGAAATTTTTAACGCCGCCGCCAAAGTCGCTCCGCCCGATCAATGGATCTGGGATGGTGTCCATCCCCTGCCCCAGGGACACGAACTCATCGCACGCAATTGGATCGAGCAAGTCAGCGGCCGTTGGGGCTGAGCTAACAGCCTCCCGCTCCAACATTCTCGATCAAGCCAGGGGATAAGAATTCTTCCTCCTCCGCGTTCATCCTGCACATGAGGCAGAACCTGATCCAACCAACATAAGGAATGCGAAAAAGCACTTGATCAATAAGATGTCGGGGTCCTGGTTTTCATATCTTTAAAAAGGAACCACACCATGTGCCATATCGGCTTGAAACAATCGAAGACCTCTCCCGGTAATCTGAACATGAACTACCGCATCGCCCACTTCGACGAAATAGAGGCCGTCCCCTGCCCCTGCGGAATGTCCAAGCGCGCTTTTGCAACACCGGATAATCCGACCGCGTCGATTCACTACGTTGACATTTCTCTCGATGCCAAAACGCACTACCACAAGACCTTCACCGAGATCTATCTCATCCTCGAAGTGGAAGGTGAGGCCTTCATCGAGCTCGACGGCGAGCGCCTTCCGGTCAAACCCATGACCACCATTATGATTCAACCCGGCTGCCGCCACCGCGCCGTTGGAAAAATGAAACTCATCAACACCGCCGTCCCCACTTTTAATCCCGAAGATGAATGGTTTGACTGAAAGAAAAGTGATGAAACGAATACAATTTTTCCCCCAAGCGATCAGGAAAATGACGCTCTCTCTCAAGTGGAAAGCTCTCCTTCTCCTCTCTGCCATATGCTTCGCGCCAACCACAGGTTCAGCAGACGAATCCCCCTGGAAGAACGGAAGGCACACCCTGACGGTCGACGAGCGAATGCGAACGTTCATCCTCGAAATTCCCCCGGAGCTCAAAGCCGGAGCTCCCCTCGTCATGGTCTTCCACGGAACTGGTGGCTCCGCCGCAGCGGCGCAACGAAACTATGGCTTTAGCGCGCTCATCAAGAGCCAAAACTTTGTTGCTGTTTATCCGAATGCCACGCGTGAAACCAATCCTGACAAAACTCCTCAGTTTCAGGTCGACTATGAATTCCAACGCGGCTGCAAGGTTGACGATGTTCGCTTTATTAAGAGCCTCCGGGATCGGCTCGTCAAGGACCTCAAGCTTGATCCCGACGCCGTGTTCGCGACCGGCATGTCAAATGGTGGCGACATGAGTTATTTCCTGGCCAGCCAAAAAAAGCCCTTTGTCAAAGCAATAGCCCCAGTCGCCGGGACGATGATGGTGTCATGGGGGAAAGGACTCAATCCAACGGAGCACACCTCGATTTTAGCAATCCACAGTCGCGACGACAAAATAACTTTGTGGGAAGGTGACCTCGCCAATAGAGACGGCTGGGGCGCGTACTACGGTATCGAGGCCGTCATGAATCGATGGGCCAAGGGCCTCGCTCTAACACCTGCAGTGACAGACGACAAAACGAGAGGTCGCCAACTCCGCAAAGGCCTTGTCCTTAAGAAATGGCAAACAGAAAAAAATGATACCGAAATGAAGCTTTATGAGTTCGAGAGTATTGGACACACTTGGCCACCCTACCTTGGCAAGAAGGACGTCAGTACTGCCGAGGAGATTTGGCGTTTCTTCGATGCTCATCGCGCTAAACTCAAGTGATGTAACGGCCGCAGAATTCATCCACCTAAAGCGCCTTGCCAGCATTGCAGTTCATCGCGCTCCCCCGATTCCCAATGAACACCGTCACGGCAAACTCGATCCCATGGTCAAAGACCGACAATTTGAAACAACTTTCCCTTCTCATCTTCCTCCTTGTTTGCTCCTGCTCGGATCCCAAACCCGCTGTGGCCGCACCCCCAACTTACCACACCCTTCATCGGGAAAATGCCAAAGGCACTTTCTTCCACTTCGATCACGAAGGTGACCTCTACCTCGCCTGTTCCATTCATCAGGGAAACAATTCTCCGGGCATCAAGCTCGTTCGACACGAAAGCGATGACTTTGTCATCGTCGGAAAACAAATCCACCATCAGAAAGACATCCGCGTTCTCAAATTCAACTCCGCCAACATCGGCGAAGAAACCGCTCTGCCCTACCGCCCTGATCCGTCCGTAAGCAGGGGAGACGAAGTTGTCATCCTCAATCGCGGTCAGAAAATCCCCGGCACCGTGCACCAAACTCCAACTTCCAAAGACCAGCACTACTACCTCGAAGCCAAGGAGGCATTCGGTGCCGACGGCATGAGCGGCTCTCCAGTTTTCAGCGTGCGACTTGGCTCTGTTGTCGGCGTGCTTCAGACCGCCAACAGCAAAACAAAAGCTACCATCGGAGGGTTCGAATTACTAGAAATGCCCTAACTCATTTTAGAAAACCGATTTACTTGACTATATGGGTCACCATCGAACCGATGCACGCCAATGAATTCGTGATCAACACGCGTTCAAGAATGTCGTCATCTCCTGGAACAAATCCGGCCAAATAAAAAGGGAGCCGGTAAAAGCTCCCTCTGAAAATTTTGGTCTGAAATTGCTCAGATCCTAGAACGGAATGTCGTCGGCATCATCGTCGAAGCTTGATGCCGCTGCTCCTCCACTTTGCGGTGGGGCGGAATCTCCGGACGGCTGCTGTTGTTGCTGGGCGGGTTTCGATTGTTGCTGATTGCCACCCTGGGCATTTCCGCCACCGGCACCTTGTCCCTGGCCGCCGATGAACTGCATGTTCTCTCCGACAACACGGAGACGGCTGCGCTTCTGACCGGTGGCTTTATCGTCCCACTGGTCGAGCTGCAAACGACCCTCGATGAAGACCGAACGGCCTTTGCTGAGATACTGACCAGCGAGCTCAGCGGAGCGCCCCCAGAGGGTGACGTCCACATAGGTGACTTCCTCAATGCGTTCCCCGTTGTCACCGGTACGAATGCGGTTAATGGCCATCCCCAGGTCAGTAACTGCGGTTCCTTTCGGGGTGTAACGGATTTCAGGATCGCGGGTGAGGTTCCCGAGAAGCATGACTTTATTGACGCTGGCCATAATGATTGAGGGGTGATGGTTTTATTAGGAAAGACGCTGATAGTGCTGAAGATGCACCGCATCGTTGTGAGTCAGGCGGGCCTGGATCTTCTCAACAACAACTGAGTCTGCTTCGAATTTGTAGCTCACATAGTGACCGCCGTCGAGTTTGCGGGCATTGTAGGCGAACTTTCGGCGACCGATTTGCTTGATTTCGTCGAGTTTGGCGCCCTCTTCTTCGATCTCTTTGCCAACAACGCTCACGAGCTCGTCAACGCTTGTTTCATTCCCCTGGATGTTCAGGACAATCATGCCTTCGTATTTGCGATTCATCTTCCGTTTCTTTTGGCGGGTTTTTTTGTGAACGAGTATTGAACTCGTTAGCGGCCTTTTCGACTCCACTCGAAGCGGCAAGCTGCACAGCATCGGCTGCTCTTGCAAGCGTGTTTTCGAGGAGTTCGCGTTCTTCGAGACTAAATGTGCCCAGGACGTGCCCCACGAGAGCCTCCCCGGTGGATCCGCTGATGCCGACTTTCAATCTGGCAAATTGATCATGTGGCAGATGAGCCAGCAGAGAACGCACGCCATTATGGCCTCCATGCCCGCCATTCATGCGGAAACGCAAAGTTCCTAGCGGCAACGCCACGTCATCGAAGACCACGAGAATCTCCTCCGGTTTCCATCGGAAAAACCGGGCGAGGGAGCCAATGGCCCGGCCACTTTCATTCATAAAAGTCTGCGGTTGCACCAGCATGAGATCTCCAACCTTACAAATCCGGGACTCCCATTTCGATACTGGCTGAAAAGAAGCCCCGGCCCGGTCAGCAAGAACCTCGAGCACCCGAAAACCCACATTGTGACGGGTCTTGAAATACTTTTCTCCAGGATTTCCCAATCCCACGATACATTTTAGGCTCACGGCGGGACTTTAGGAGGTTTCTGGAAGAAGACATTAAAAAACGCCCGGCTGCCACAGGCAACCGGGCGTTGTGAAAAATGCAGGGAGAAAAGCTTATTTAGCGGCGGCTTCTTCAGCTGGGGCTTCTGCTGGAGCTTCTTCTGTCTCTTCGCCGCCTTCTTCAGCCTCCTCGGACTTGGTCACGCGAGACTCATTAACGATCGCAACGAGAACGTCACCAGCAAGAGTCGGAGTCACGCCTTCAGGGAGATCGAGATCGGAAATTGAGATCGAATCACCCACCGCGAGGTGCTCAATATTGGCGTGAATGATCTCAGGAAGGTCCTTCGGCGAACAGGAAATCTCAAGGTCGCGGATCAGCTGCTCAAGAACACCACCGGCTTTGACACCCTCGGGTTCGCCGTGAACTTCAACGGGAAGGCTAGCGGTAATCACCATGCCTGCAGTCACGGCTAAAAAATCAGCGTGAACTAGAGCTCCGGTCAGGGCATCGTGCTGGGTGCTCTGAAGGAAAGCCGATTGGGTCTTGCCCCCGTCAATTTCGAGATCCACCAAAATACTCTCGGAGGCGCTGTGTGCGAGCATGTCAGTGAGAGTCTTGGTATCGACCTTAATATTGAGATTTTCCTGGCCCCTACCGTAAACCACGGAGGGAAGTTGGCCTTCACGGCGCATTTGCTTGAGAACGCCCGAACCAGTGCGCTGGCGGGTAGTTGCTGATAAGGTAAGGGTCTTAGCCATGGTCAAAATGGGTTGATTGCCGACGAATGGTGCCGCGCGGGGCGGTTAACTACTCGGAAGGACCGTCAATGTCAAAGAGAGAAGTGACCGATTTTCCAATGTGAATGCGGCGGATCGCCTCCCCAAGAATCGGAGCGATGGAAGCTGGCTTCACTTTTCCGATCGCCTCGACCGGAGTGGAATTGGTCGTAATGACCTCCTCGATCACGGATTCTTCGATCCGTTGGTGCCCCAAATCCCCAATCACAGCGTGGGAAACCGCCGCAAAAATGCGCTTGGCGCCCCCTGCTTTCAGGATTTCCGCTGCGGCGCAGAGAGTTCCGGCAGTTTCGGTCATATCGTCGATCAGGACGACATCCCGGCCATCGACGTCTCCGATGACCTGCATCGCTTCAACCTCGGTAGCTGAAACGCGGTGTTTTGCTACAATTGCCAGACGAGCTCCCAGGGCATCTGAATAGGCCCGGGCCATTTTGACCCCTCCGACATCAGGAGAAACAACGGTAAGATCTTTGCATCCATCGCCAAATCGCCCCCGCAATTCCCTAATCACAACGGGCTTCCCGTATAGATGATCGACGGGAATGTTGAAAAAACCCTGAATCTGAGCGGCGTGGAGATCCATCGTGACTACCCGGTCAACTCCGGCTGCTGAAAGAAGATCTGCCACGAGTTTGGCGGTAATTGGCACCCGCGGCTGGTCTTTGCGATCCTGACGGGCGTATCCGAAGAAGGGAATGACCGCATTAATTCGGCCGGCACTCGATCGTTTCGCCGCATCCACCATGATCATCAGCTCCATGAGGTTGTGATTGGTCGGCGGACAAGTCGGCTGAATGATGAACACATCCTCACCCCGGATGTTCTCGTTAATCTTCACGAAAGTCTCGCCATCCGGAAAAGCCGTTACGCTCACATCGGCGAGGGGCACATCAAGACAAGAGGCAATGTCATTGGCCAAAATGGGGTGGGCAGTGCCTGAGAAGAGTTTCATGCCGAAGTTTGCGATCATCTGTGAGCGAGGACTAACGGTTCTCGGACGAGAAATCAAGAACCGCATCTGGATTGGCGATAGCTTCTATTTCCTCCGAACTCAACTCGGCCGGATTCACGCGCCCCATTTTAAAAATCTTTAACGATTGCTCCAACTTATCCCAATCTTTCTTCCATTGCGGCTCGATTGGCTCAATTGTCTGCTGAGACGCCTTATAACGAGTTTCCGCCGCCAACATCAGAGCATGGGCACGCTCCGGATCACGAGGCCTCGCCTCCTTCCAAACCCTATCCCCCTCTCGATAGAGCCGCTTCCCTTCCAGGAAGCCCAGCCAAGATTCGAGGGCAACTCGCATATTGTAAGAGTCCTTCCTCTCCTGGCCAAAAACCTTTTCTGGCATTTCTAACCGCTCTTTCGCCAGTCGATAAAACTTCTCGGCCTGACCTTTAAGCCCCTTCCTGTAAGCATCATAGCCACGGGCGTATGCACCTCGCGCGGCAAAAAACTGTGATCGGAGATGGTATTCCAGCGGCCACAACTTTTCCATCGCTAGACGATGTCCCCGATCTGCAGATTCGAAATCTCCAAGAGCGTCATAAAGTTGAGGCATTCCACTCAGCGCAACCGGAGAATGAGGATTTAATTGCAGCGCCTTTCCAAAGGAAACCTTGGCGCGCTCACGAAATCGTCGCGCTTGCTCCACGTCACGTTTTTGATCCGACACCATCGCAAAACTCATCAACGTCTGCCCGGCGCGCTCAGAGGCTATGGGATCCCAACCCAAACGACCCGCCTCCTCCAATTTGGAAACCAATGAAAAAGCATCAGATTCGCCCACCACATTGCCGAACTCCTCCATGGCCCCCCGAGTGTCCCGAAAAGCATTCGAGAACCTCCACCCCATGATACCCGAAATCACCGCAATACTAACGACAACCATTCGTCCCAAAGCCTTTACAGCAAACGGCGCTCTTCCCGGTCCCCCAGCATTTCCCAAAATCCCCAACTGCAAGGCCACCAAAATCACACACGCCGGCACATGAAGCAAAAAACTGAAATAGCACTGCGCCAATATCGCAGCCAAACCTGCTGCCGCACCAAGCTGCCATATTAGCAAATCATCCTCTTCTCTTCTCCCATCATGATTCCCAATAATTTGAAATGTCCCCAAGACCCCATGGGCGATCAAGAGAACAATAATAATAAGGAAACCTACCGCCCCATAATCAGACAAGACCTGCAGGTATTCGTTATGCGCAAAATCAGGAATACCGATGCGAATCCACAACATATCCGGATCCCAATTTTCCAATGAAAGATAGGAAAACGAACGGGGGCCTTGCCCAAGAACCGGCGAATCCAAAAAAATCTCAAATGCCATCTGCTGCATCGCCAACCTCCCACCATCATTCACTTGAACTTCCGCTACAGATCCAACCTCCCTACCCGCTTGCTCCGCTCGATTTAGCGAAATCTTTTTCACCGCCCAAATCGATGAACAGGCTCCAAGCACCACAAAAAAAGTGCCTATCAATACCACCGGTCCCAGCAACTTGCTCTGTCGGCTCCACAGGTATCCCATCAACAAGAAAACCCAAACTGCGATTCCTATCACCAGAGAAACCCATCCACCCCGCGAGCCACTCAGAACCACTCCCGATAAGAGTCCAACTACCATCAACCCACAAAAAACTCTCAAAAGCCACCGCTTCCCAAGAAAAAGATACGAGAGAAAAAAGAACAAAGAGCCATTGAGAAGCGCCGAAAATGGATTGTAGTGACCAAATAGTCCCGATACAAATCTTAGTTCTTCGGGGTTCTCTTTCCACACAAAAAAGCTATTTCCCTCGGGCATTTGAAATGCGGCCACCCCCAAATTCACCGCACATAGCACACCCAAGCCCGCGATCATTGCCCGCTTGAAGTGAAGATTGGAACCCAAAACCAGACAATACACACCAAGAAACACCACCACCTGCACGATATCCGGAATTGCCAATCCAAGGGGACCTACCAGCAATGCCCTTACAACAAAATAGGCCGCCCCCAAAAAGACCATCAGCATCAATCCTGCCCGCCCAGATCCCGCGTTCAAACGTATCGCGAACAAGGCGAGAGCCCCACTCAAGACAAGCATTCCGGCACCTACCCGCGTATAGACCAAGTCCACTCCGGCCGCAGCAATCAGGATGAAACCGATCACCCCTAACACTGCAACAAGCCAATCAATTTTCCTCATGAGAATTTTTCTATCGAGCTCCCTTGCTAAACAACACTGCGGGAATCGTCATGATGAGAATTCGAAAATCCTCCCACAACGACCAACGGTCGATATAGGCGACATCCAACTTTACCCACTCATCAAAGTCGGTAATATCACTTCGTCCACCGATTTGCCAAAGACAGGTAATGCCAGGCTTCATACTCAAGCGGCGGCGATGGGCTGAATCAGCAATCGCCTCAATTTCATGCAAGGGTAGGGGGCGGGGGCCCACGAGACTCATCTCGCCCCTCAGCACGTTGATCATTTGAGGAAATTCATCGATACTGAACTTCCTCAAAAAGCGCCCAAAAGGAAAGATCCGAGGGTCCCCTTCCAACTTAAAAGCCGGGCCATCTACTTCGTTCCCGTGCTCCTCTTTGATTTTATCCAAAAGCGATTCCGCATCGGGCACCATCGTCCGAAATTTATAAATTCGAAACGATTTTCCATAAAGTCCGGCACGTTGTTGGGTAAAAATAGCCGGAGCACCCGGGCTTGCGATACGAATCCCAATGATCGCTGCGACCCATAAAGGACTGGTGAGAACCACAAAAAGCAAGGCGCCAATATAATCGATCACTTTTTTAGCAAACAACTGCCACGACAATTCAGGGGTCGAGCGAAATACCAACATTGGCTGTCCGCCTATAACATCAAAGCTCGGACGCGCGACCTGAGTCCGCAAAAATGTCGCTCCAATCCAAGCTTCCACTCCCTGGATCTCGCAGGCCTCCACAGCCCTCGCCACCCTCTCAAACTCGGTATGGCCGGCCAGAAAAACCACTCGTTGAACCGATTCGTTGGATATTAACTTTTCAAGCTCTTCAATCGAATTTTCATCAATGTCGAAATGAGATACAATTCGCCAGGCACTATAGACTTCGGAGTCCACCTCATTAAGAAAGCGCTCAATTTCTTTAACTCCCCCGGCCAGCACGACCCTCTCTAAAAAACCTTTATCCTTCGCCCTTCTCCGCAAGAACTTGGTCGTGAGGTGCATTCTGATTGCCAATAGGGCAAATGCCAGTGTAAAGCCCGATCCTAAAATTAATCGTCTCGTCCCTTCGAACTTTCCAAACACGGACACACACCCAACGACGAATACCATTAAGAGAACACCTCGAAGAAGACCATTAAAACTCTGCGAGGCACTCTTGGACAAAAGGCGATCATAATGTCCAAACTTTTCCAAGAGAAGGGGCATCAAGGGAACGGCAACAAAGACAACCCAAGTCATCCCCTCGAAACCAGTCTCTCCCCCGCCCGTCATTCCCAAGACTGACCGAAGGGGCTCGCGAATTTCTGCCGCCAAAACAAAAGAACACCAAACAAGAACCGCATCAAAGATCTGCAGAGCCTGAATTGATAAATGCTGCTTAGCACCCCTCTCACTCATAACTTAATATCCCTCCTTCAGAAAGGGATGAATCCGTCCCTTCACCGGGATCAGCCACAATGAGAGGCAATAGCTCCTGCAGAAACTCTACGATATGTTGTTTTGTTTCTTCCTCATCCAAAACCTCAAACGAACCTACCGGAAAGCCTTGATCAACAAATTTTTGGGAAATGAATGAAGAAACCGTTGCATAGGCCCACCGCTGGTCATACCCCTTGAAGAGACGGTCCTTGATATCTTCACCAGTCCGTTGGTAGTGCCCAGAGACAATCTTAGAATGCCCAAAAAAGGTATAATAAAAAGCTCTCCACTCATACGACTGCTCCCCATTCGGCAACAACACAGCAACCGGGTCACCACTTTCATTCCTCTCCATTCGCGCGATCCGACAGACGATTTCCTTCACCGGAAATTTCTCTCCATTTGGAAGAATATCGTCCCAAGTAAAATACCTCTCGCTGGCGAACTCCCATCCTTGGGCCCGTAGACAAACTTCAGGCCGATGAATACTTTGGCTCAAATTCTTCCCCGAAAAAACAATCGACACCTGCACGGGAGGCTTGGTTTGCCCAAGGTGACGATACTCCATTCGCTCAAATTCGGTATCAGCCGCTAGGACCGCCTTTTCACGAGATCCCGCTTCTTGCGGCCTCCCTGACCAATCTCCAAACTGCTCAGGCAATTCTTTGGAGAGTCTCGACGCTCTCATCTGAGCCCCTTTCGGAAAGGCAATGATAGCCCCCACAAAAGTGAGCACTACAGCTAGTAAAATCGCAGCTCGCTTTTTCATTCTACCGTCGCCCCTTTCATCGTTGATTTTGTACTTTTTACAGACCGCTTCACCCTTCTCCTTCGTCGATTCTTAAAATTCAAAAGGTAATCAACCAAATAGAGTCCGGATAATGCAATTGGGAAAAAGAGCAATAAACCCGCCCAATCATGATACGTTTTCTTCGCAAATTCTCCCATCCCCAATTGCGCAAGGATCAAGATGGTGAAAATTCTCCCAAAATTGCCAAGAATCGCCAGCGGCAGGGAGGAGGCGAAGAGAACCGCCTTCTTCCAGAGAGTCTTTTGCGTGTAATTGGCGTAAACAGCCGCGATCATCACCAGCGCCATCAACGAGCGGATGCCACTACACCCAGCCGCAATCTCCAAATCAGTCCCTTTGACCGAAACTGTCGATCCCGACAAGGTCAAATCCATTCCTATCAGCATTCCGGCATGGTAGCACAACTTCGTAATCAAAATCTGAAGTCTTCCGGTAAGCAGGGTCTCCAACCCGGGAACCGGAATTGCAAACCAAAAGAAAAAGGCCGGAAAAATCACCGATTTGGTAATCTTCCATCCAAAACAATAATGGGTGATTCCAATAATCACAAATGGCACCCCGATTAGCGCGAGACGAGGCTGAATAGTGCGAATTGAAGCGAGGTATAAAAGCAATCCAAACACCAAAGCAATCAAACCCCACGACGAGGGAGAAATCTTTTCGCCCTTTGTATTTTTCCAGGCAATCCAGACCATCGCGCAAAATGCGATCGGGATAAACCTGCCATGAAGAAATCCATTAATTGGATTGCAGCCCATCCACGTCCACGTGGCGAGAGTCTTCCCGGTTGCGGTTGGATATGCCGGATAAGCGACATACATAAGGAAGAGAGTCACGATTGCCCCCACTCCCATTATCAACGTGGAAGTTCGAAAACTCGCGATATTACAAAGAACCGGACTCTTAGCCTGTGTATTCTGTTGTTTATTCTTCGCCATGTTCATATTATGATTAAGGGTCATTGTTCCTTCCCGACAAGCTCAATTAGCTTTGGAAAGAGTCTTCCAATCAGGGTATACCACATCATCGGAAGTCCACATCACCCGATCCTTCCCAGCCGAACGGATTTGAATTCTTGAACTGCTTTCGCGATGAAATAAAACGGGGATCCCGTTCCGGTCAAGCAACTCACCTTCCTGATTAACCGAGGAATGATCTGGCGATATCCAAGCGATCCTCTCTGGGTTTGCTCCTCGCAGGAAGGAGGTTATCGCTTCGTTATCAGGAAGGAAAAAGCTGTCGAAATTTTTGATGATTAGCTGACAGTCGGTTAGCAGGAATGAAACCGCCTTCAAATCATCCTTAATACTCCTATCCTCTGCAGCATATTCCTTGTGAAAGAGAGACCGGGTGATCACACGCAATGGTGGCTCCGCATACGTGCTCGAAATGGAAACCTCTTCCGCCAGAGTAGTCCCTTCAGAAGAATCATAGGATTGAGCGATGAAGCCACCAATCGTCACGAGAACACAAACGATAACCACCCATTTCTTCATCCCAAATTCATCAATCCCAGCGGAGGGCTCTCACTGGTCACATCATAAAAACGCCCAAGATTTGGAAGAACCAATGGCAGATTACTTTTGGAAACTCCCATCCATAACGCCAACTCGGCAAAATATACATCAACCGAGGTAGAAGGTATCAAGCGCCCCCGACCGGTATCCAACGAGCTTCCCGGAGCAAGGTCAGGGTAATCCCCATAGACTTGTTTTCCGTTAACCGATCCTCCCACAACAAACTGGTTGCCTCCCCATCCATGATCACTCCCTCCACCGTTCGTAGAGAGGGTGCGCCCAAAATCTGAAGCGGTAAATAAAGTCACACTGTTTTCTAGATTCATCTCAATAACGGCATTTTGAAATTCATTAATGGCCTGACTGAGCTGCTGTAACATGGCAGGATGTCCGCTCAGCGAACCATGATGATCCCAACCCGGTGCCATCACAAAAAAGGTCTGACGTTTCTTGTTTAGCCCATCCCGCACAGAGATCCCTTTTGCCACATCCTCTAATTGCATCGAAATAGGATTAGAGGTCGTAAATGAACTTGCCAACGGGTCTGCAGCAGCCAAAGCCTCCCCAAATTCCCGCCCCGCAGCAATCGCACTTTTTGTTCGCTCTACAAATGTCTTCTCAAAAACATTTCGATATTCGGCATCTAAAATACTCTCAATCGCCGTTCGTCTACTCAAAAAATAAGGTTGATCCCAATCCGCTAATCCCGGCACATCCCCCGGATTCTTTGTGAAGACATCAGTGCCTGCGCTCGTCTGAAAAAGATTAAGCCCTGCCAGGGAAATATTCATCGAAACCCCGCTAACTCCGTTAGTTTCTTCAAGACAATCTGCCAACCGCCCTCCCCATCCGGCTTCCGGCGAGCGATTGTCTGGAAGTCCTGATTGCCAGTGCTGCTGTTGATCCGAATGGGAAAATAATCCTAAAGGCAATTTTGCGGAACCGTCCAATATTCCGCTCACTGTTGTTGGTTCAACCAAGGTCCCGACATTCGCAACAAAAGCGGCCCTCTCCCCTTCATAAAGGGCGAGTAACTCGCTCATGCTATTGTTAAGCGCAAGCTGACGTCCATCGGGAAGGGTTTCCGATAAAGCCGACAAATCTCCCGGAGACAAGGCCAGACTCCCTCTTGCAAGAGCGTAGTCATCGTAGGCCTCACCACTGTTGGGAGTAAGCATATTAAATGAATCGTTGCCCCCCTCTAAGAAGACGCAAACCAGCGCCTTGTAGTCTTCTTCCGGAGTATCATCTGCGGCCGCCAAAGTTCCCGCAAGTCGCAGGTTAAAAATCGTCGACAACGCCGCAATAGAGCCAACTGTTGCGCAACTCGCTTCGCCTAAAAATCGACGGCGATTTAAGAACTCCAAATGTTTTTTCACCATCTATTTGAGAACAGTAAACTCTGGCGAAGTGACGATCAAATGCACCGCGGTGAAGATTTTGTTATGGTTGGTGAGTTGATTTAATAGCTGCTCCCTGACTCCTGCCTTAGTCGTGGAGCTCATCGTCCCATAGGTCAGAATGGTATCCAGATGCTCAATCAACGCGTCAATATCATCCAACATTCCGATCTCTTCAGAGTAGTCGATTCCCCGCACCCAGTGACCTGCATTGGTGGTAAATCTTAACCTGTCATGTGTTGCCAACAACGAAGTTGCAGTCGCGATTTGTAGCTCCGGCGCGACCAAGCCTCTTGAGCGTAGGTCTCCCACTGGTGAATAATCAGACTGATAAAAATTAAACACCGTTGGAGAAGACATTACAAATTGCCCAAATTCCGTATTTAAAGTGGAGGCAAAAACTCCGTAAGGCCCAGACTCATCAGAGTTTGCAAATGCCCTCATGATGTGTGTCATTCTAATTAATGGTTCTCTCACCTTCCCTCTTATCCCATCTCCCCGGTCCAGTGTCCTGGCTTCAGGGTCGAGCAGGATCGCCTTTACCACTTTCCCCAAATTCCCACTACCCGCTTTCCAAGCAAGAGAAACCCTCCGCAGATACTCCGGGCTGGGATTGGACGAAGTCAGACGTTGAATCAATAAGCGAGAAATAAATGGTGCCGTATTATCGTGCGCTACAAGAGCATCTAATGCCTGTTGCACATCCTCTTCACCTGTCTGACCATCTGGAATAACAACGCCGCTAAACAAATACTTGGGGCCTGGCTCATGCTCCTCATCCCATACTTTCATTGGCCACATATAATCATCTCCAGTTGCTGGATCATAAAAGCTCGTTGCCGGAATCCCCCTGTTTGTCGTTCCGTTACTCATCCCGGTAAAGACCTTGGCAAGCTCCGTAATCACAGAATTGTCATAAGTGGAAATATCTTTCCCCTCAATATCCTGACGGCGGGACCCGTCCATCTCCAATTCCCACAATCCAATCGTGAAAAGCTGCATTACCTCGCGAGCAAAATTTTCATCCGGGAATCGCTGCGTCGCCATATTGGATTTGCGATTATTCATATGGGACAAATAGAAGCCCATTGACGGGCTATAAGTGACATGGTCGAGAATATCCCGATAACTGCCAAATGCCTCCTCAATGAATGGATCATAGTAGGATGCATGGGTAAGAGCATTATCGCCAATGACAGAGCCGGGCTCGTTATTCACTACCAAAATCTGGCTGAGTGCATAAGCCATTCGATGACGCAATTGATCATCCGCAACGAGTACCGATCGCCACCAGCCATGCCGCCAAAGTAACGCGCTAAGGGGCTGGCCCGTTTTAGATATCTCCCGTCGCGTCTTGGTTGCGGAGAGCGCGATCTGTGAGTTGAGCCACCCTGTCATCCCATTCTGCATGACCTCCTCAATGGCTTCAGTAGTCGGACCAAAAGTTGATTGAACCAAAAAACGCGACGCCTCCTCCTTGGTTGGTAACCTTTGTGGCAAGCTCTCTCCGTTTGCCAATGTCACACCTTCCGGCTGCTCCATCAGGCGCAACGCCATTTCGAAATCAGGGATATCCAATAAGCCGGATCCATGCCTATTTCCGTCATCCCAACCCAAAAGAGATTCCTCCCAGGCTGTTAGACCATCCTGATCCTCATCGACATCCCCCACCGTCAAACGATACAGCCCACCCATCCCATTCACAGGAAGCGTTATGGAATGGCTCTCGTCAATTACAGATGGGCTCAAAAGTACCAATGAATCCCATGATGAAGCTTCGTCATTCCACATCTGGACAGTGTAGACTTTCCCGGCAATCCCGTCCCACTGAAGCTTAAACTCATTTTCGTCGAGAATCACGGGGGCAAGCTGCAGAAGACTTTGAGGATCCAGTGGATCTGTTCCTGCAACCATCTCGTCAAAGTTCGAACACCCGTCGAAATCTGAATCTGTCTCGTCCACCGAAATACCGGGATACCGAGACTCCCAAAATTCAGAAGCCTGATTTCCATCCAAATCCACAACTGCCATCGCAAACCCGGGGCAAAGACTTATTCCAAATCGAAATGCATCCCACGTGACCCGAATTAAGGACATGTTTACTGTACTTTCCTTAATCACTATCTTTTACTCCGCTACTCTTGAAGCAAGGAAACCTAATCAAATCGGAATCGGGAGTCAATCGGACCAAAATATTTAACGAATCCAAAACGAGATGGATCACTTATCACAAAACACCTTCGCGTAAATAGACAACGAACGATGAGCAACCTTCTCCCATGTTAAATTTTCCATCACATACCTCTGCCCGCGCTCACCCATCGCAGCCAAATCTCCACGTTGATTCCAAGCCATGGTAAGGCCTTCTTGGATTCGAAATTCATCCGGGTCCACTACAAATCCAGCTTCAGCTTCTTTTACAAATTCCGCGATTCCCGCTTCCCGCGAAACCAGAACAGGACGTCCTGCCAACATGGCCTCCACAATAGTCAGTCCAAATCCGTCGAATCTGGAACATAATACAGAAATGTCAGCACGAGAATGAACCACCACCGAATGATCCTCCAACCTCCCAGTAAATTCGATCCGATCACCCAAACCCAACTTTCCGGCCAAGGATTCCAGACATTCCCGATCCTCCCAATCATTGCCGCTTAAGACCAATTTGACTTTCGAGCTGTCGGGAGTTTTTTCTAGAAACTTTGCATATCCACGAATCAGCAAATCGAGACCTTTGTGGTTTCGATCCATTCGGCCGAGATACTGGATCACAAAATCCTCCGCCTCACCTGGCACCCGGATCTTAGGACCAATTTTTCTCAACTCTCCCGGATTACAACCATTAGCCAAGGTATAGATAGGTGTCTCGCAGCCAAGTTCCCGCAACGTTGACTCATGGGAAGCGGACAACAATTGCACTGCCGCTGCATTCGCAATCACCCACTTCTCACAAAGATGCCAATACACGTATTTCCGAATCGCATGATGCTTCCGGAGCTTCTCCACATAAGGATCATGCGGCATAAAGATGTAGGGAATTCCTCGCTTATGAAGAACCCTCGCCAATGCGAAAACCTGAGGGCTGTATGTCCCATGTAAAACCGCCCCGTCCAACCGAAACTCTCCGCTATCCAGAGAAGTCAAAAATTTTCTTGGAAGATCAAAAGGATGACGATTTTTATGCGGAAAGCGCACTAAAAGAGGGCCCTGCTCCAACTCCGGATTCTTGGGGGGCTTGAACCGAAAAGTAATGATCGGAACCTCTATTTCTTCGATGTCTCCAAATGCCGTTCCAAGCCCCCGGCAGAAACTGGTTAGCCCTTCCTGCCCGGGGTAATAAGACAATATGTGTGCGACTCTCATCATCGGCTTCTTTTCTTCAACTCGACAAGAATGTGCTGCAGGACTTCTTCCGAAACCTTATCTGGTTCTCCACCGCAATCCACTAATACCGTCCCGTCGTCGTCATTCTGGACAAGATCACGATAGCTGTCCAATTGTCGCTTGAGTTCACTTTTTGAAACCTCTTCCTTCCGGGCCAATATTGTCTCAGCATCGGTGTGTAGAACAATCACGCGATCCGGTCTGGGGAGAACTCGAAAAACAAACTTCGCAAGTCCCAGACTTGCCCCATACCGGTATCGTCTGGGGTCAGCCAAAAGGTCCATATAAAAGCGATCAGACAACACTATCTCACGTTTCGCACGGAGATGGAACAAATAGCGGAATGATGCAAACCACCAATAAACAAAAATCTTGATCAACTGAAGACACGAGAAAAAAGAAGACTTCGGCGGGTGGGCATGCGGATCAGTAACAACCCCCTGACTAGGACGCGTCTTGGAACTGAAATTCGGTAACCAATGAACTGAAAAAACCTTTAATCGAGACAGCCGAACCCTTTCATTCAGATTCTCAATTACTGTAGACTTTCCACTACCGTCCGGACCCAAAAGTCCTATCCAAGGATACGGAAGATTCCGATGAAATTCCCACTCACACCACCAGTGACCAACCACCCTGCCCACAGTCAAAATTGGCCTCCGCGAGATACATTTAAGCGACAAATTAAATCGCATTTTCCCAACCCAATGGGTCGCTACTCCTGCATCACCCCGCTCCGCAATTCGAAATAATTTTTTGCCCAAACTGCTCCCAAATGTCGCATTCAGACATTCACAGAAATTCGCTTCGTCCTCCCTTGCCGCCAACTGAATAAATTCCCAGTAACGACGGTTGCATCTTCTCCCCCAGAGCAAGCCCGTCATCCAAGCAATATATGCATCATGCCCCAATGCCGGACGAGGTATCCCATCTTCACCCATTGCAACTTTGCTCCAAAATAAAGCCTGATCCAAATACTCAAACCCATTCCACTCAAAAACCGGCAAAAGGTCGCATTGGCCCCATTCAAAGTAATGCTGGATAACATACTGCCTCGGAATCCTCAGCCACGCCTCCCCGTAGAGAGTTCGGCAGGCTTCCATTGCCAAACCACGATCCCGGACGGCCACGTCCCAATCACTATATTTTCCCTGCTTAAGCCCTCCTCGCTTAAACCGCAGGAACGCGACATTCCCGTCATTTGCCTCCACGAATTTTTGGAGGCCTTTTTCAGAGCGCAAATTCATTATCAATACAGACAGGAACCTTAATCTTGGCCAAACTGAATCAACGAATTAAACCTTCGATAGAGTCGCTTAATTACAAATTTTTTGAGGGCATAGTATTGGAAAACTACACCATCCACAAACCAAACCCATGGAGGCTTCGACACCTTGTGCCACCCATACGCCCGGCGAATTGCAATCGACTCCGCATACTGTTTTTCCAAAACCAATTGCTCCGAAGCATTACTACATTCCTTGTGTCGAAAGCTCAGATTCATTCCGTGAATTCTAAAATCCGCCAGAAGCGCATGCATATAGGTGAACTTTTTCCCGAAAGACGCCAATCGATTGTAATACTCACCATCCATTACGAATCCATAACTCTCGTCCAATCGCAGCCCCTCGGCAATGACCGTCGAATTCCGATAGAATGCCGAAGTTGATCCAATATAGCAACCCGCATAGCAGAGCATTGATTTCTGAAACGGGAAAACTGTCATCGATCGCAGATACTTCCCCTCCTTATCAATAAAGTCCCACCCCCCATAGATAACATCCGTATCGTCCTTTCCTTTTGCAAAATCCAAGACCGCTTTCAAAGCCCCGGGCTTGAGTCGGTCATCCGTATTCAACCACATCACCCACTTTCCTTTCGCTGCAGTAAATCCTTTGTTGATGGCATCGCTCATTCCTTTGTCGGACTCCTGGACAAACTTTGCATGAGAAAATTCAGCGACAATTTCTGCGGTGTCATCGGTCGAGCACCCGTCATAGATGAGATGCTCCAAAGTAACACCACTTTGCCCTGCAACACTTTCAAGGCATTCACGGATATAATGTCCGTAATTATAACTCGCCGTAACTATTGTAAAATCCGGAATCATGTCGTTCTTCTCTGAATTTAATCTTATCTAGCCCGCATCATCTGATGCCGATTTTTCAATCGGACGAATCTTTTACTTTTAATCTGGCACCTCTTGGATCCCAAAAAAACCGTCAATTGGCTACTCACTTGACAGACTATCCCGGTAAGCCCGATCCAACTCCCTAGCAACGCTATCCCAGCTGAATTCCCCGGCTCTCTCGATCGCCGATTGTTGGATACTATCCCATTCCCCTCTTCGCTTCTTCAGAGATCCAATGGCATCGGCCAATCCACGAACAATTGTCTCCCGATGCCCGGGCTTCACCTTGATTCCACATTTATCCGTAACAATCATCCCTGGCCCCGCCCAATCCAAACAGATCACTTGTCTCCCCAAGGCCAGAGACTCAAGGACCGACTGACCAAAGGCCTCATTAACCGCAGGATGAATGAGCGCATCAGACGCTCTCATGCCCGCGTAAACATCCTCCAATGCTGGAAGCTTCCCAAGAAACCGAACTCTTTTTTGGAGGCCACGTTTCTTCACCAGCTTTTTAAGCGACTTCATCTCCGGCCCTTCCTGAAGAACTGTCAACTCAACATCCACACCATTTTCTACGGCCAAGGCTACTGCATCAATCGACAAATCCACGCCTTTCCAATGTACTAGTCGGCTCGCACTCAACAAACGAATCACCCCGACCGGAGCCTTCACCTCCGAAGGATTGGCCGTAACAAACGCAGCAACCTCGTCGTTGCCACAACCCGATTGCGGTACTAAGCGCACCTCCTTCGCGCCAAGCTCTTTCAATGATTCAACCGAAACCTCCGTTGCCCCAAGGGCCACCGTACAATTTTCGTAGGTCCTTCGAGTCGATCTCAAACGACTCCCAAAATCGTATAGAACAGCACGAAGCCGATCTCTAATCCAAAGTCTTGGGCTCAGATCACCAACCAACTCCGGGGGGCTCATTTCAGCGCCACCGACAGGTCCAACGACCAGAGGCAACCCAAATTCCACAAGCGAAGTAGCAGGCAGGATACTTCCGAAAGTCAGGTGATGGAGCAAATTAACGGGATGATCGCGAAGATGCTTTTCTGCAGCGGCATGCATTAATTTTTGCCACCAGACATAAAATCCCTTCAGCCCCCAAGCCCCTCTTTTGCTATTGGAAACCCACTCCGGGGGATCAACATAGATCCAATGGACACCTTCTACCCTAGGATCTCCACTTGCTTCGATCAATGGCCTGTGTTTCGTCCGAGTGATGACGGTAACACTGTAGCCGTATCCACCAGCAAGGAGTGCAACCAGATTCCAACCTACCCCAGGTTCGGCACCACGGGTAGGAGCACACGCATAGGCCGAGATTAGAACTTTTATGGACTTGGGGTCGAATTCACTCATTTAGATTTCTCGCAAAAAACCACGACACGCCCTCTATTCAGAATGAGCAAATAGGGTAGATGTGGTTTGCTAATTAATATTCTTGACTGTCTAGCCTGATTCGGAGGGCTTCCAGCTCCTCGCTCACATCACGTCCCGTCTTTGAGTAATCATAAAGAAGAACAAGAGTGAACAAGAGTTCCGGGTTCTTCCAGCCGGATTTTTGAAGGTAGCGGGTCATCTCTGGAGTTTTGACTTTCTCAAGTATAGTATCAATCAGTTTCTCCCCACCAAGTCCCGCTACCAACCGAAATTGCATTAACATACCATATCCAAGATCCAATCCTGCAATTCCTTCTTCAAAACTCCGTTCCCAATCGACAGCCATGAGGCGGTTGCCCTCCCATCTGAGATTCCAAGGTGCAAAATCTCCGTGAACTAAGGCGCGACGAACGACAAGTTCTTTCAAATCTCTGGAGAAAATAATGGGTGCCTGCTCGAAAACAGGAATCAACCAATTGATCGAACCAAGTTGAACAAACTCTTCCGACAGCCAGCTTGTCAACAATGGAACCACTGCTCCAGCTTCCATCTGACAGGGGCCAGGAGTAGCAAAGTAACTAGTCCACAGCGCGGTCCAGTCGCTCCCTCTCTCAATCCCCCCGAGCCTCGGGACTCCTCTATAGTTCCCCGACAGGTCCCTCAACTGGCACGCTTCAACATCGACAGATTCATGGTGATTACCCATCGCTAGCTTCGTCACTCGAAGCCCTCCATCTTCGTCGCGATCTAATAGAACGCACCTGATGCCATGACTTGGATTGCAGCCGAGAAAACCTACCGAAGTCGAGTTTCTAAGCCAGGTGATTTGGGAAGTTGCCTTATTTTGAAACCTCTTCCCCACTACGCGATGGAATCCACATTTAATCAGCCACTTCAAACACCAGGCTAGCAGACGTGCCTGGATTTTCATTGGGCGATAGAGCTTGAGGACCTCACCCGCGAGATGCCGATTACGAGGCAACCCAAGAGCGATACGATCACTCAAAACAAAGACCCGTATCGGGTCGCTGCCAATGGCAACTTTTTGCAGCTTCGAAATAACTTCAGTCAAGTCGCCTTTCCAACTCTTGAAGATCATTATAGTTTAAGTCCCGCTACATTAAGTCCCTCACTTACCCGCCCAATGAACTGTTCAGGCGCGAATCGTTGATCATAGAAATCTCTTGCAACTCCCCGAACCTCAAGATTGCCCGAAGAATCGCGCAAGCGCTCCAATATTACGTCTGCAAAAATTTCAGGTTCTCTAATTGGACACAAAGTCACTGCACTACACTTTCCCACCAGTGCGGGAATTCCAGCCCAGTCGGTTGACACCACAGGCAACCCAAATCCCAGGGCTTCCATCAAAACAATTGGGGAAGCCTCCGATGAGTAGTGCGACGGAAAGAAAAATAAACTCGCTCGCCTAAATGCTGAAGACTTTTCATTGCCCGTCAACTGCCCGAGGAAGCTGACAAGTTTTCCAATCCCGGTTTTTTCTACGAAGGCAAGACAATGCTTTTCGAACACCGGTGAGGCCCAACGCCCCACAATTTCAAAGCAAACCTCCGTCTCTCCTCTTGATTTTAATATCGCGGCCGTCTTCAGAATTTCCATGATTCCCTTGCCTTCAATTAAGCTCCCGACGAAAAGAACCTTAGACACTTTTTCAGTGGAAATATCCCTTGCCGTCAAAGGCGGGACCTCAGCGGCACAAGGACACCATGTAATTGCCTTCGCTCCAAACATTTCTCCTGGCGAAATTTCCTCTTGGGCCACTTCAAGAGCTAGATCTGCCCCGCCATACACCCGCTTCGCCATAAATTTCCTAAGAAATGAACCTTGCGTATATTCAGCTAGTCCGCTCGCATGATAAATAAAAGCAGTTCCCCGAGCATGTTTGCGGACCAAACCCAAAATGAAGACATCCCTGATAAAAGGAAGCCAAGATGCACTCGCCGGGGGATAAAGGAGAACTGTTCCTGGTGAGCTTTTAAGCTTTGAGCGAATTTCACAAATCTGACTAAAAAGGTGGAAGATTTTCCCTATTTTAAAACGCCCTACCGAGTCCAAATCATCGCTGAACGCCATTCTCACCGAATTAGTTTCCCATCCCGCCCATTCGCCATCCACGAGCATCTTGGTCGCAACTGCCTGACCATGCCATGGAGGCGGGGTCTGACCAACAATCAAAAGTTGATTTTTCATGTAATTACCTCGGATAACAAATGGTTAAAATCTATGGTGGTTTGCGGTAATTTTCCATCAACATTGGTATTCCATGATGAACCGGAAAATAGCTTTTCCCATCTTCCGAGAGCCAACGAGAGACGGATTAATTGCCCTTTGTAAAAACACTTTTCGATTGTGCCCCGTAATCGGTCTCTTATTTCGGACAAACGGCGCAAAGGGCTTAACCCATTCGGCTCAATAGATATAGATTGGCCTTCAGGCTTTAACACACGATTACTTTCTCGAAGAGCTAATGCACAGTTCGGAAAACGATGCAAGGCATTGGTCACTGTAACTGCATCAAATGTACTATCGAGAAAGGACAAGCAATGCACGTTAAGAACGCAATACCAAGTTTCTAACAAGTTAAAATGATTCACTCCCATTTTTGAAATTTCAAGGGCGATTTCAATGACATCACCCACGACAAACCGGGCCCCGGTCTGCTGAGGGACAGTGGCCTCACCTCCGGTTTTTCCAAACATCATGGATCAAGCCCCTTGGCATTGAACCCGACAGTCTGGACAGTCCTTTTTTAGTTCGATCTACTTTAAAACGATAAAAATCATCGGCGTGGTATCGATCTAGCGGACTGAGCTTAGATGCCGTTGCCGCTTGTTTTCGACGTTCTCCTCTCGAATTCTCGCTCCTCCTGTACACTTACTTTTCTACAAAAATGCTTTCAATTCATTAATTTGATATTCTGAAACTATTATACTTATCCAACATCTTTCGACTTTTTTTCTCCCATTCATAGTTAGCCTCTAGATGCTTCCTCAGCTCATTTCCATGGCTGCCAATCAATTCGGGCGAATCCCGATACCGCATAATTGCAGACGCAATACTCTCGATCACAGATGACACTGAAGAGGTCGGATCTATTTTCACCCCACCATTTTCCGGAACCGACAAGGAATGGCCTCCACAATCCAAGGCAATGGCTGGAAGCCCGTTTGCTCCAGCTTCCAAAACAGAAAGCCCTCCACTTTCGTAGAGGCTCGTTGCAACTAGGACATCGTTTTTCGCGTACCAAGCAGGGAGATCAACCCGATCAACAAACCCTTCAAAAGTAACTTGATTGGTGAGACCAAACTTCCGCGTAAGCCTTCGGAGCCTTTCTTCATCCGACCCGCTTCCGATAATTGAAAGCTTAATCGCTGGATCATTGATCCGCCCTAACGCTTCCAGCACCAAATGTAGTCCTTTGAGAGGATGGAGTCTTCCTACATAAATTAATTTAAGTTCCTTTTTCTTTTCACCCTGATCCGCTGCATCACCTGGTATCCCGCTAACGAATTCGTGAGAACTTATTCCAATCGTGGGGAAAAGTTCTGCGGTAATCCCGTGATCATGGAACGCTGATCGCATCGTGGGGGTCGAAGCCAAGACGACCCCCTTACCTTCACCTTTAAAAATCGGACAGATAAACCGAAGAAGCTTGAGCGCACACCACGTCGATACATTGCGAGACAGCTCTCGAATGACCCCGATCACCTTTCCATGTCGAAAGAGAAGGTGCGACGGGCAAATTTCCGCGCCACCGACCGGGCCCCAAATTATGGGAAGATCCGTTTTAATAACTGGGTATCGGAAGGAAGCATACGTCACATGATGCATCACTTCGATGGAATTTTGGGAAATAATCTCTGAAACTCTCCTTCGCGCAGACAATTGCCATGCAAAATAATAGAGTTGATTAAATAACGTAGAAAATTTTTTGATTTTTCGTAAAGATCCAGCCAGCTCGTAGTATTCAAATCTAATTGATGGTGCTTCGGAGCCTTTGGCCTCCATCCACTTTTCGATTCGGGCTCGATTTTTCGCTTGGGTCAAAACTGTCAATTCGCAGTGTTGCGCCATTAACGTGGCCCACTTCCATCCGACTTCTGGTTCGGAGCCTTCATCCGGCTCGCATGCGAAAGCAGATATTAGTACTCTTATTTTTTTTTCGATGTTCATCCCTCAAATCGAGCTGTTTGCTCGGTCAAAAACTGGATAATCTTCTTAAAATCTTTAGCCTGAAAAAGCGATCCTCTGAGCGGGAAAAGTTTTCCAAAATTCAACCTTCACTCAGAAGCATTTCTCTTCGGCATCTTAAGTTGAATTTCAAATACTTTGAGGGAATGAGTCATCGGCGATTTAGTGGGTTCGCAGAGATCAATTCGCAGCGATCTTTCCAACACTTTTCAGGCGTCTATCCTTCCCAACTTTTGATAACGATCATTTCGATCAATCAAAAATTGAACAACCTCTTCCCACGAGGAGGCCTCCAACCAACACCTCATCAACTTCAGGAGCTTACGCTTCCAACCATGAGTCGTCCCTTCACTTGCAAGAATTAAAGCAGAACCCAAAACAGGCTTTAGAGAACCACATTCCTCTATGACCTCGCGAAAACAGGGTGCGAGCTCACTTCCAATTGCTTCTTTCATCTCATCAGGACATTCAACCCAGAGACCTCTGGGTTTTAAGAGACGTTTGATTTTTAGCTTCAGCTCTGTGATCGACCAATTTTGCTTCGCCAAGCGTCCTCTCAATTGATCCAGAACGAACGAAACCGAAGCCTCATCCCAATCTTTGATCTGGAGGCCCCAACGGCTCTTCAACCAGTCGTCGAATGGAACGTGGTGATTCTCCCATAAACCCCTCAGCTCTTTCGTGATTTCCTTTGGGCTTTTCTCCTTCGCCGCAGCCTTCGAGAAGCGATAGATCAGCTCGATCAGACCACTACTCCCCTTCCCACCCCATGAGAGGGCATGTGAATTCCAAACCAATTCGGAGCCAGAGAGAATCAAATGACCTCGAATCCGATAATCATAACAATAGTCAAATAAGAGATATCGACCACTTCTTGATGAATCGTGACAAACAATATAGGCTCCCGTCTGCTCGTGAATAAATACCTGCACAAGATTCCATCGCGCACGTTCAACTGCACTTTTCAAATGAAGAAGAAATAGATCAAGATCGAAAATATCAGCCGAGAAATCAATGTCGCCACCTTCTTCAAAATCGAAATGATGAAGGATTACACAATTGATTCCCCCACTCTCAAGATCCCTGAAAATATCCCGGGCTACTTCGACTACTTCCTTCTCCTCTTTCATGCCATCAATCATTCTTCTCACCAGTGACGACCAAACCGGGTAGCAGACAGCTGCGAGTTTTTACCCAAACCTAATACGGTGGACTAATTATTTGCGGGATTCAGCAAAGCGTAGCCCACCCATATTTTGAAGAGATTCCCTCTCTTCCTTCTCCAGCGCTGCGATTTCCTCATTTGCAGTTTCCTTGAGCCAATTATCGACGGCGAAGAGGATGCCTACTTTCCAAGAAACCGCCCAAAAAGTCAAAGAGGCATGCCCAAATTGCCAGGACCTGACAAGCTCGCCGAGCACAATAGCCAAAAGGCCCGCAATCAGCGTCCATTGATAACTGTTCTTATCCAGCCTTCGTAGGACCCTCACCGAATTCCGGATATAACTGATCATCAAAAAGGCAAAGATCACCGCCGCCGGTATCCCAAAATCCGCTGAAATTCCCAGCCAAGTATTGTGCCAATTCGAGGTTTTGGCATGTTTTGCGCCCGAAATATGATCGTCAAACCCAAGAACTAAGTTGGGACTATTCTCAAGAGAGTAAACCGCTTCAAGATCTACTTTGAATCCCTCCCCAATAATTGGTCGCACGCGAATTTCATCCAGGGCATATCGATTGAGAGTTTCACGAAAATCGTTCTGAGCAGATTTGGTGACTTCATAATCCAAACCCGTGATTCCCGGGATCACTGCAAGAATTCGCTGAGTATTTTGCGGGAGCCTAAACCCCGTTCCATGGACTCCAATGAGACACACAAGCCCAACAATTCCTGCCATTCCGTAGGAGATCGCGACCACTCTTCGTCCCTTAATAAAAGCCAGCAATCCGGGATACAATAGGACCAAAATCGCCAGCGAACGCTTTCCCGAAAAAAGAACCATCACCATTAAAATCAAGACCGAGAACAGTATCCACCATCTTCTGGGTTGAAGCATTTCAATGAGCGAGTAGCGCGCAAAGATGAAGGGGATCGCGATCGCCGGAAGGATCGCGAGGAGCTGTTGCCAGCTGTAAAAATTAGCAGCTTCGTCCGCTCCTCCTGCGGCCTGGGCCGTCAAGAAAGAAACCTGAGGGACAAAGGCTCCGACAAGCTTAAAGGCCGTTTCGGCAGCAACACCCAGGATCAACAAAGTGATAATCCTCTTAGCGTTTTTCTCCCCCATACTGCTGTTGGCGATGATCAAAAAGGCAATAAAAGCGAGGAAGATCTTAAGATAAAAGCGCAATCCGCCTGCGGAAGCTCCGGTAAAGGACAGACCCACCGGATTGAGAGCGAACACCATGAGCGTCCAGAGAAAGTAGCCATACATCCATTTCCCCGGACCAGAGAGAACCGGACTCAGCTTTCGCCGCCCCAGCCCCCAATGAAGCCCCACAAACAACACTGAAGCCAGAATCCAGAGTTCGCCCAAGGTCAGGGACGCAACGATAATCGAAATCGCCGGAAGCTGTGAAACCATTGTGAACGGAAGAAGCAGCCAAAAGGACGCTTTGAGCTGTTGAAGGGCGACCACCCCTAAGAGAAACAAAAGCCCCAGGTAAGCCATCAGGAACTCCCCCCGGGCAATCATGCTGCCCAAGATTACGGCGCTGAATACGGCCACGACAAGCAGGCCAACGACATTTAGTTTGACCGCCCCTTTAAGCAGACTTCTATTTGATTTAGACTGATTCACGGAACTAAAGGAAGATTATTAGGATAACAGAATGATGAGAACGGGACTTGGAGGGCGCACTGTCTCTCTTGATTTCAGATTGTTCAACCTTCTCTTGAGATTATTAAAGGGTCATCAATGAACAGGCAATTACTCTATTGATGAATCCACGCCGTCACTATGATCTGACCTCACTAGCTTGCCAAACGCTCAAATTTAGATCGAAACGACCTCTGCAAATAGTGCCGTTCATCGTCATCGCGATGACCGCAGAACCTTTGCCGGCTGGCCCGCAGCAATGGAATTGGGAGGAATATCCCGGGTCACAACCGAGCCAGCCCCGATGGTAGCGCCCTCACCGATTTCGACTCCTTTGAGGATTCTTACCCCTGCACCCACGAAGACATGATCCCCAATCACTACTGGCTTGGCCTCGGACAGGCGGGGGCTTCGCCAACCACGACCATCGCGATGATGAAAATCGTTATCAAAGATCTGACAACCTGCTCCGATCAAGGTATCTTCTCCAATTGTTACCGAAGAAAGAGCGCAGATGGAACTTCCGCTGATCCCCGATCGGGCTCCAATATCAATCCGGGCATCCTTTGACAAAGTAGAGAAAAACACCGGCTGGGCGCAGTAGAGGGGGTTTGATCGTCCATAGCTATTCAGGGTCACTCCCGCCCCAATCTTGAGGTGACTTCCACGACAAAGCTTGAAGAAAGGACGGCCATTGCAGACAACTTCGACCCCCAGTTCCACTCCCTGTCTTCTTGCCATTCCGGCCCAAAGAGCAGAGAGCATCAGCCGCAGTTTATTTTTTAAAAAACTCAACATCCTTCAATAATAGCTTACCGCGATTGAACATAGTCACGAACCACCTGCACCACCCGCTCCTGGTCATCGCCCGTGAGACCATGACTACAGGGAAGAGAAATAGCCCGTTCGACCAAGCCGCTCCCGAAAGCGATGCCATCATTCCAACACTCCGACCGGAGATAGGGGAGATCTGAAAGGGGGTGCCAGATTGGGCGAGCCTGAATTCGAGCTTCTTCCAGATGAGCAATAAGAGGAGCACTGGGGAAATCAAGCGCAAGGGTATAAAGCCAAAACGAGCTCCGGCAATTTTCAGGCTCGGGATGAAGGATGACACCCTTTAGATCATAAAAGGCTTCACCATAGACCCTAGCAATTTCCCGCTTCCGGTCCACCCGCTCAGGAAGGGTTTCAATCTGCGCAACCCCCATCGCGGCCGCGGTATTGGTAAGACGGTAGTTGAAGCCCAACTCGTCATGGAAAAAAGTAGCGGGCTTCGTCTTGGCAGTCGTTGAGAGGTGCTTGACCCTCTCTGCTGATGCTTCTTCATTGCAGATCACGGCCCCTCCGCCACCGGTGGTGATGATTTTGTTTCCGTTAAAACTGGTGCCCAAAAACCGGCGTGCTTCATCCATTGTCCCAAGCGGAGCGGCTAGGTTGCGATCATCGAAAGAGGCTCCCAAGCATTCGGCGGCATCCTCAACCATCGGGAGACCAAACTCATCGCAAATGGCCCCCAGAGCACGACTGTCAGCGAGACCACCAAGCAGGTGAACCGGCATCACGCAAGTCACCGGTCGTTTGGTTTCGGGATTATAGAGACGCCCATCTGGTCCCCCCCGACAAGCCCTTAGAAATGCCCGTACTCGGGAAGGAGAAAGCTGCCAATCAACCGGATCGATATCCTGAAAACATGGCCAGGCCCCGAGATAGCGCACCGCATTGGCCGGAGCCACAAAGCTGATCCCCGGCATCACAACCTCATCCCCCGCTTTTACTCCCGCAAGCACCAAGCCAAGGTGTAAGGCAGCAGTTCCCGAGGTTACCGCAACGGCATGGGCCCCGCCACTTTCCTTCGCAATCAAACTCTCAAATTCCCCGACGTAGGAACCGGCATATGACACCCAATTCGTATCGAAACACTCGTAAACCAGTGCTTTTTCACGACCCGTCATCTCCGGAATGCAGAGGGGTAGATAGGATTTACTCATATCTGGATCAACTCGTTTAGCAAGCTTGGAGCGATGGGCATCGTTCGGTATCTGAAGGCGCTTTTAAGAATCCGACTCGGGCTCAGACATTATAAATATCTACCTTGTACCGGGCCAGATTGACGGGATCGGAGAACCAGGCAATCGTTTCTTCGAGACCCTCTTCAAAACTGAATTTTTGCTTCCAATTGGTAAGGCGAGAAATCTTCTCCTTGGACCCGAAGAGACGCTCGACCTCGCTTTTTTCAGGCCGAACCCGTTCCTCATCGGAAACAATCCCTGCGCTGGGGCGAATCTTACCAATGAGAATCTGTGCCAGCTCACCAATACTGACTTCACTCTGGGTGGCAATGTTGATCTCCTCCCCGATGGCTTCCTCACTCTCGGCAATCGAGATAAAGCCTCCCACCGTGTCCTTCACGAAAACGAGATCACGGGTCGGAGAAAGGCTCCCCAACTTGATCTCGTCCTTTCCAGCCAAAAGCTGGGAAATGATAGTAGGAATCACGGCACGAGCCGATTGGCGGGGACCGTAGGTATTGAAAGGCCTGACAATGGTCACTGGTGTCTCGAAAGATCGAAAATAACTCTCTGCTAAGCGATCTGCCCCAATCTTGGTGGCGGAGTAGGGCGACTGGCCCTGGAAGGGATGCTTTTCATCAATCGGAACATACTGTGCCGTACCATACACTTCAGAGGTCGAAGTCACCAAGACGCGTGACGGCTTGTGAATTTTGGCCTCTTCGAGGATATTCAAGGTGCCGGTAATATTGGCTCCAATGTAGCTCTCCGGAGATTGGTAACTGTATGGAATTCCGATAAGCGCAGCGAGATGGAAGACGACCTCAATTTCCGGCATGAGTTTCGCCACCGTTCCCCGGTCTCGAATATCGCCGGTGATCACTTCAATTTGCGAAAGCGTCTCCGCCGATAGGGAATCAAGCCAACCCCACGAATTGAATGAATTGTAGTAGGCCAGCGCGCGGACCTTGGCCCCGGCCGCCACAAGACCCTCAACAAGATGACTTCCAATGAAGCCATCGGCCCCCGTGACTAGTACAGTTTTCCCATCGATATTCATAATCTTGTTGTTTTAACGATCCTCTCCCCGCGCCATCGCAAGCTGCCTCGGTTCTCCCACATCGACCCATTCGTCAATCTGGAAGGGCGTTACAATATCACCAGCACTCAAGGCCGATTCCACCAGAGAGACAATCGGGAAAAAACTATTGGGAACCATCGCGACATACTTTGGCTCAATGGCATAGATCCCGGTATTGATCGTCTCGCTCAGCGCCGGTTTTTCAACCAAGCCGCGAATTTGTCCGTCTTCGATTTCGACGCAACCAAAGGGCACCTGATGCTGGTAGCTTTGAACCCCAACGGTAATCCCAGCCTTCGTCTTCTGATGGGTTGTCAAAAAGCGTTCCACATCGAATTCGGAGATTAAATCGCCATTCATCACCAAGACGGGGTCCTCGATGGACTTGGGCAACAGGGACAAGGCACCTCCCGAGCCCAAAGGAGATTCTTCCCGCAAATAGGAAATCTGGCAGCCCAATTTCCGGCCATCGCCAAAGTAATCCTCGATCACCTCGGCAAGATAATTAACCGCAAGATAGATCTCAGTCACTCCGGCCCCCACCAATTGATGGATGATCCGCTCGAGAATGGGGCGCCCGGCAACCTTGATCATGGGCTTAGGGAGGTGCCGGGTCAATTCGCCAAGACGGGTTCCCTTTCCCCCCGCCATTACGACCGCGATGTTCTCCCGTCGCCGGGGAGATAAAAATTCCGTGAGTAAATGCACTCCTTTGAGACGCCCGCGTTCATCAACCACCGGAACATGTTTAAAACTACGGGCCAACATGATTTCCAATACCTCGACTCTCGATGTCCCTTCGGGGACGGAAAAAAAACTACGTTGGTAACAAGCTTCGAGGGGGTCTGACAAGCTCATCCCCGCGAGAAGCCCCCGGCGAATATCACCGTCAGTAATCAGGCCCACCATAATGCCCTCACCATTTTCAACAACGCCCATTTGAATCACTCCAGCATCAATCGCGCCCATGGCAGCCAAAAGGGAGTCGGTCTCAAGGATACGGATCGCTTGCAACGTTTTTGAGGAAGATATCATAAGTGAGGGATTTCGTGGTTTTCCAGAAGGAACTCGGCAGCCACCACCGTCGCGCGCCCACGATGGGAAAATATCTCGCGCACGTTGTCAGCAAGGAGCACCGCCATCGAAGCGGGGTTACGTTCCAGAAGTTCCGCAAGTCCCCCCACCGAGTCAACCACGAGTTCTTCGGAAAGGAAGGGGGTGCCGACCTGGCTCCGAAAATGATCGGGATAAAACTGGGCGGAAGGGATTCCCGCCAGGAGAGATGACAGCAACGCAGTGGAATTCACAGAGAGAGCCCAGTTCGCCCACCCCAAATCATCTTCCAGCGGGTTGGCTCCCGTGAGCTCGACCTCAATGCCCGCCTTCTCGCATGCTGCAGTGATTGCGCCAAGGGTTTCAGCACTTTCCGAGGGATGAGATCTGACCCGCAGTTTCCAAGACATCGTCAACCCCGGCAACACCTCAATCACGGCCTCAAAAATCTCGTTAAAAACATCGGTTTTCCAGCCGTGATTGCCACACACTTGGGAAAATATTAGCAGGGTTTTTTTTTCTCCGGGTGATTCCAAGCGGAGTGATGTGAGTTCAGAACGTTCCCGGGATAAAGAGTGTGCACCGAGTTCTGACTCAAGATGACCAACAACAGAAAGGCGTTCTGGGGAAGCTCCGAAATCGATCAGAGCCTGCCTAGATCTCTCTCCCCAAACCCAACATTGATCGGCCAAAAAGGGCCAGCTTTGTGGACCGGAAACACCATGCATCATCAGATGGGTCTTAAGCCCCTGCACTTTTGCGGCTCCAAAAAGCCAAGCTGCAGAATCCACGGTATCGTTAATAGTGACCAGCTGATGAATATTTTCACGCTTTAACCAGGTCGCCCCAGACGCCACGAAGCGATAATGGATGAGAAACTTGAGCAAAAATTTGAGACGCCACCTCCCGAAGCCTTCCGCAAGATATTGACGGTGGTCCTGATTCCTCCGGACTCCGCCAAGAAAACGGAGATAGGCCGCACCACCGCGCAGGAGCATTCCGAAACTCGGCCAACTCTTGACAATCTCGCCCTCCTCTCTCCAAGTAACCCCCTCTGGCACTTCGTTTTGAGAACGATTCATCACCGACGGAACCACCATCGAAATTCCGATTCCAGGAGAGGCCTCTTGTAACGCCTTCATCACCAGCCCACAGGCATCCAAACAGTAGTCCCGATCAAAAAGGGGTACGAAAAGAACTTGTTCTGCGGCACTCGCGTTCCGGCTCTTCTGATGCAAGAAACTGCGAAAATAAAAGCATGAGAAAAGCTTCCCAATTTTCTGCCACTTCGAAGAACCCTGAAATGGTGGACCGGCCTGCGGACCACCTTGGCACACCAGATGCCCGACCGCCGACCGCAGAATAGGCAAAGCCTCCGGAAAGTCTGCCAGCAGGTCTTCCTGGGCCGCCATCATATGGGGCCACAAACTGTCCCAGCTTTTTTGAACGTTCTTCAAAATCGTATCAAGAGAGTCCTCGGCGTTTCGCCACCGGAAGGTCATAAAACCGTTTTTTGAGGAGACCGGGATCCAGGTCAACTTTCCGGAGGATTTCCGCAATCCGATCAGAAGCGCCGCCCTCACCATAAGGAGAATGCGTCCCTTCCAAAGTGGACTTGAATCCCGAACTCATGGCCTGACCAAGCGCTTTGAAAATGGACGGGGCATCAGGCTCGCAAGAGATCACGCTTTCTGCCATCAACCGCCCTTTCTGCCGATCTCCAATATTCACTGTGGGGACCCGTAAAGTTGGAGCCTCCAAAAGACCGCTGGAAGAATTCCCTAAAACTGCGGCGCAATGCTTCATCGCCGAAAAGTAATTGAGCTGACCCAGGGACAGGCTGGAAAAGGCGCGCCCCTTCATCTCCTCCACAAAGCTCTCGATCTTTTGCATAATCACACGGCCGTCGGTGTCGGCATTCGGCATCGTAAACAGAAAAGTTACTTCCTCATCCAGTTGGCGCAATGCCCTAAAAAGTTCTTCAACCTGCTCCTCACTCGAAGCGTGCTCCAAAGTCACCGGATGAAAGGTGATCAAAAGAAAGCGCCCTCTCAAATCAAAGCCCACTCTTTCCGTCAATTCCTCGCGGTCGAGTAAAGACAGTTTTTTAAGCGCATCCACTCCGGTCCCGCCAACATTAAACACCCGATCAGGATCCTCCCCCAGTTGGATCACGCGATCACGATACGCTTCCGCTGCAACAAAATGAAAGTGCGCCATCTTGGTAATGGCATGGCGAATGCCTTCATCGAAGGCTCCCACAGTCGTTTCCCCACCATGCAAATGTGCCACGGGAATTCTAGCATACAACGCACAAACCGCCGCACTCAGAATTTCAAAACGGTCCCCCAGAAAAACAACCAGATCCGGTTGTAAATCCGCAAAGACATCTGCAAAGCCAATGATTCCCAGCCCGGTCGACTTCGCGATCCCTGTGGGAGTATCGGAAGACAGAAGTGATTCCACCCTCTTCGTGACGGGAAACCCGTCGGCTTCGATACTCTTTACAGTGAGTCCAAACTCCGGAGAAAGATGCATCCCCGTCGCAACGATTTGCAGACTTACCTCATCTGAATTCTTGAGGTTCTCCAGGACAAAACGCAGAAGACCATATTCGGCCCGCGTTCCAGTCACGATACATATTTTACGCTTCACCATTCAATCAAATCATCTGCTTGGTAGTCTCGGCGTGCAATTCCTCCGATGACAGCATCCCAAGAGGCCGCACTAATCCCAGATCCGGGCCTTTTCACCGTGACATTTTCCTTTGTCAAGACATCCCCTTCTCGAATCGGTTCGGAGGCCACCAGAGACTTCCTGACAATCAGGATATTTTTGCGTTCACTCGCAGTGGGCTTCTTCACTCCATCACCGAGCGCACCTTCGACATTTCTGATCGCCCGCACCATCTCGGTCAGATCCTGAGGCTCAAGACTAGCGGCGTGGTCAGGCCCTTCGAGATTCCGATCGAGGGTGAAATGCTTTTCAATCACTCTTGCTCCCAGCGCCAAAGCCGCAATCGGCACCTCGATCCCCAAGGTATGATCGGAGTATCCCGGGGCAACATTGAAGGCCACCGCCATCGTCTGCATTGCCCTCAAATTCACGTCTCCCATTGGAGTGGGATATTCCGTATTACAATGAAGAACAGTCATCTCATCCCTTCGGGTGCCTCCCTCCTCCAAGATCTGAATCGCGAACTCCACCTCCCCAAGCGTCGCCATTCCAGTGGAAAGATACACCGGAAGACCCGTCCCTCCAATTTTCCGTAAGTAGGGCACATTGGTGATTTCTCCCGAAGGAACTTTAAAGGCCGGGATTCCAAGCTCCACAAGCAGTTCGACACTGTCTTCATCGAACGGAGTTGACAGGAACCCAATCCGATTAGCCTCACAATGAGCAATCAAGGTTTCGTGAGCGGGCCGGTCGATCTCAAGCCTTTGAATCATCTCAAGCTGGCCCTCGGCCTGATCGGTCCCCTTTAACTGATATCCCGCCTTCCGGGCCTTAGCCGTCACGATCCGGTCCGCTTTAAAAGTCTGGAACTTGACGAAGTCCGCACCAGCCTCAGCCGCCTTTTCGATCAATCGCTTGGCCATTTCCAGGTCGCCGTTATGATTCACTCCGGCTTCGGCAATGATCACGCACCTGTCTTTATCTCTCTCCATCATCGAATTAAAATTACTCAAAAACTCCGGGCCGGGACCCCTTTGACCCGGGCTCCGGGAGCCAAATCTTCCACAACCAATGCTCCCGCTGCAACCATGGAGCTGCTCCCTATGTTGATTCCTTCAATCACCACTGAGCCGACTCCCAAATGCGAACCATGGCCCACTTCAACACCCCCTGAGCAAACCACCCCCGGTGCAATATGGCAATGATCGCCGACGACTACATCGTGATCCAGCGAGGCTCTGGTATTAACGATACAGTTTTCACCGATCTTCACCCCAGTTTGTAATACTATTCCTGCCATAATCTGGCTTCCCTCACCAATAACAGCCCCCCCCGAGACGCAGGCGGATGGATGGATCAAAGTCACAAATTGATAGCCCGCATCCCGCATCCGCTCAAAGAGAGCTTTTCGGACGGGAGACACCTCGGTCGTTCCGAATCCAATCGCAAGCTCCACTTCACCCACTTCTTGCTCAAGTAGCACCCTGTCCGATCCCAGAACCGGTTTTCCTGCAATCAAGGTTCCCGCCTCATGATTTGGGGAGGTCAAACCCTTGATCTCAAGGCCCAGCATCTCAGCAAGATCAATCAAAACCCGGGCATGTCCACCCGCCCCCAAGATCACGATAGGCGGGCGCTCGGAGCGGGTTTGCTCGTAGGGCTCTTGAGAGCGTATTGAAGATTTTTCGGACGACACGGCGATTGGAAGGGGAACGAGGCTATTCAGGTCTGTTTCAGAGCTTCATTTTTTAAAAACGCTGCAATCTTAAAATCAAGCTCTGTATCAATATCCGATGAACGCTCAGCGGGCATGCGGTAGGCGACAGTTTCATCGTTTGAAAACGAGCGATTCCGCACCAAAGTACTCACTCGAATAAGATAAATGGCACCATTAATCACAAACATCGGCGACAAATTTTGCCTGATTCCCAGAGCCTCCTTTCGGTCAATGAAATCGTGAAGCTTGCCATCACCATCAATCGTCTTGGTCCACATGGGATGCGATTGGGCCTCCGTCACCCCCATTACCGATTCCGCATCACGATCCAAAGCCAGTTGATAAGCAGCATCAATATCAACAGCCGTCCGGAGTGGACTGGTGGGTTGGAGGAGAAGAAGCCACTCGGGATGGTAGTCTTCATTCTCAGCCAGCCAATCGAGGGCATGAAACACGGGATCCAACCCCGAAGCGGTATCGCTTGCCAACTCGGCGGGACGGGTAAAGGGACAATGGGCTCCAAATCCCCTGGCAATCTTCAAAATTTCCTCGTCTTCGGAAGACACCACGATTCGAGAAATCGGAACGAGGGCCTCCTTCGCCGCCTGAATCGACCAAGCCAACAATGGCTTTCCGCAGAACTCTTTGATGTTCTTTCCGGGAAGCCCTTTGGAGCCTCCCCGCGCCGGTATCAGTGCTAAGATGGACATTGTTTATGCAAAATGATTTCGGGCGAAAGTGAGTTTCCATAGCCACAAAGAAAAACCAATCACAAGAACTCCGTTGAGAGCGAACCGCCAAACGAGATCCGTTAAATCTGGTCCATCAAAGTAAAGGCAGAGCACCAGACTCAGAGACGCCCCTCCACAAATCGCCAGAAGCTCTCCAATTCCCATTCCAAACCAATCAGCCCGGCGGGCAAAAGCATAGGCAAGCAGACAGGTAAGAAGATAGCTCCCCAAGGTTGTATAGGCGGCTGCAATCGCGCCATGTTCGGGAATAAAATAAAGATTTAGGGCGACATTGACTACCGCCCCAATCACGGCCACAGCAGCGACAAACTTCGTTTTCTTTTCATATAGTAAAGGCAACATCAGAAACTGACCAATCCCAAAAAAGAAACATCCTCCAAGAATTGGGACCAGGAGTGGCAAGGCTGCGAGATAGCGCTCATCGATCATCCAACCCAGCACCAGAGGACCTGCCGTGGCAGCCATAATAAAAATGCCTACTAAGACAATGAAGCCTCGAATTACCTCCTGCCTGAGAGCCGTGCTCCTCGCCACCCGAGACTCGAATCTATCTGCGGCCCGTTGCAGGTAGCGCGGCAGGACCGCTTGATTGATGCTGATAGCGACCATGGAGATCACAATGCCAAAATTGGCGGCAAGATTGTAAAGTCCTGCTTCCGACAATCCACTGAATCGCTCCAACATGACACGGTCGGAGAGATTCAAGGTCCAGGCCGCCAGAGCCTGGGGAACCAAGGGGAGCCCATACCAGACAGCATTGGAAACGAGGGCCCGTTCAAAATAGAATCCGGATCGTCTTTCCCACAGGTTTGCCGCAAAAACCAGAGAAACCAACGCGGCTCCCACAAGCCCACCGAACATGTATCCCGTGACCCCGCCATGAAAAAGAAAGACCCCCATCAGAGCACAAACAATGACTCCCGTTGAGAGAGCCTGCTCGTAGGCCATCACCTTCATCGGCTGCTGCTCGGCTTGATGAACCGCGAGTGCCAAGCGTGCGAGCGCTCCCAGGGCCACTGCTACCAATGTGATCGGAACAAGCGGCCAGTAGGGTATATCCCCCGAAGTAAGCGCTTTCCACGCCACGGGTCCGATCAGCCACGAAACAACTAAGAACACTCCCGAAGTCACCAGCAGGGTGAGAGCGATTGATCCCACAAATCGACACCATTGTGCCTCATCAGAACAATCGCTCTTCAGCCGAAGAGTCGCACCTGGAAGACCAACCATGATGAGTGGCGCAAGAAATCCTGCCCATGCCGTCAAATTTCCGATCACCCCGTATTGATCCGGCGAAAAAACAAAGGTCCATACCGGGATCAACGCGAAGCTCAAGAATTTCGTCAAGAGCTTGCTTCCCAAATATATTGACGACGCTTTGCCGGCAGAGGCTTTAGTTTTCATAGCGCCTTTCGGGGGATAAACCGGAAAGATCAGGATCTAGAGACTTGACCTCGACGCCGGATAACGCGTGCCGGGTTGCCCACCGCCACACTCATCTCGGGAATATCTTTCGTAACCACACTACACGCCCCGATAATCGAGCCATTTCCAATAGTCACTCCCGGAAGAATCGTTACCCTGGTCCCGATCCATACGTCATTCCCAATGGTGACTCCTCGTTGGGGTGGTTCGGGTTGAAGCCGGATCGGAGTTTCAGGATCATCGAAGCTGTGACTGGTCGTCATTATGACAACCTCCGGTCCCATGAGGACATCGTCCCCAATTTTCACGTGCGGACCTATTCTAGCCCGCTCACCCAATTGGGAACGACTCCCAACCTCCAAACTGCTTCCCTTCCCAAAATAACAATTGCGTTTTACCACCACATGATCCCCACAAGTCCTCGCTATTTTCTTAAGCAGGTATCTCCTCAAGCAGTAGCCGATTTTCCAGCCTGGCACCGGCTGGGTCGGAAAATGGCGGGCTATCAGGTAGTAAAAAATAAGATGACCATTCATTTTTTAAACCTCCCCCAAACCGATCGTGACTCACAGAATCATCCCCGCGGCCACTGTTTCATTAGTACCAGGATCAATCAGAATAAATGAACCGGTTTGACGGTTCTGATTATAGGAATCGTAGAAAAGCGGAGAAGCCGTCCGCAGCGATATCCTCCCTATCTCGTTAAGTGAAAATCTCGAGGTATCTTCCTCTTTCCTGAGAGTATTAATATCAACCTTGTAGCAAATCTCCTGCACAATCGCCTTCGTTTCCTTGGTGGTGTGCCGGATCACAAATTTCCCCCGGGGATTGAGATTGGTATTCGAAAACCAACAGATCATCGCTTCAATGTCCTGCCCTTGCTCCGGAGCATTGTTGGCTTTAGCCAGCATGTCACCACGTGAAATATCAAATTCATCTTCCAAGGTGATTGTGACAGATTGGGGAGCAAAGGCTTCTTCGATTTTTTTCTCATCCTGGTGAATTTCCTTCACCCTGGTCGAGAATCCCGAGGGCATTACGATGACATCATCACCGGGTTTAAAGACCCCTCCTGCCACCCGACCCGCGAAGCCGCGAAAATCGTGAAATTGATCACTTTGCGGACGGATCACCCACTGAACGGGGAAACGGGCCTGGACATGATTTTCATCGCCACCGACATAGACATTCTCGAGGTGGTAAAGCAAACTAGTTCCCTCAAACCATGCCATATTGGTTGATTTCTCGACAATGTTATCTCCATTGAGAGCCGAGATTGGAATGGGGGTGATATCGACAATGTTATCGAGCCGGGATGCAAAGGCTTTGTAATCAGCAACGATCGTATCGTAGACCTCTTGATTATAGTCCACGAGATCCATCTTGTTCACCGCCACAACCACGTGCTGAATCCGAAGAAGATTGGCAATAAAGCTATGACGTTTGGTCTGTTCGATCACTCCTTTTCTGGCATCAATGAGGATAATGGCAAGACTTGCGGTGGAGGCACCAGTCACCATATTTCGGGTATATTGAATGTGACCTGGGGTATCAGCGATAATGAATTTCCTCTTTGGAGTCGCAAAATAGCGGTAGGCCACATCGATGGTTATTCCTTGCTCGCGCTCTGCCTTCAAACCATCGGTGAGAAGGGCAAGATTGACGTTTTCGTCACCCTTTTTTCGAGAAGATTCCTCGATCGCTTCCAATTGATCTTCGAAAATTGACTTTGAATCATAAAGCAGCCGTCCAATGAGGGTTGACTTTCCGTCATCTACCGAACCGGCTGTTGTAAATCTTAGTAGGTCCATGAAAATCTCTTTGCTGGTTTATTTTTTTCCCCGCGAAACAAGGCTTCCATTGAGAGCGAATAGAGGCTGCTTTTCTGCATCGAGATTCCGGGAATCCAATCCACCATCGCGATCAAACTCTTGCACGCAATAGGCGCTCATGGATTGGTGGGTAACTGTCAGTTGAGAGAGAAAGATAAACTCACCAACCAAACTAGGTTCCGGGACCGGTTCCTTGCTATTGAGATACATGAGTAAGCGGGGGTTCTCGGAGCGAGTCACCGCATCAAAGGTAAAACTCTCCCATTCCCCCGTTTTAGTCGTGAGACTTCCAGGAATGGGACCCGCCACTCCTGCCTGAGAAAATTTCAACCCGTTGATATACTTGTTGGACTTTGGAATGAAGTAGCGGATCTCGACTCGGAAAGTTCCTTTCTCGCTGAGTAGTGGAAGACAATCGCCTAAACTGAGATAAATATTTTTAGGATTGGCAGCGACTCGAATCTTGAGACCGACCTCGCCAAGCGCAGTCTTTTTGAATTCTGTTTCTAGAGCGCTAAAACCAATCGGGCCCACTTCCCGATCATCAAACTTTTTGTGGTATGCCACATAAGGATCAACTTTGAACTCTTTGCCACCAACGAATTCGCCGAGAGTTTTTGCGTTCGTTAAGCCTTTTTCCTTCTTGCCTCCGGTGATCTCAAGAACATTTTCGACCGGACTTTGCAGACTGACTTTCCCGCTTGAATCATAGCGAACCTCGACTTCGAGATCGTCCCCCGAGCGCCGGATCCGCAGAGCCACCGGAGAAGAACCATCATTCCCCACCCGTTGGATCAAGGCACGCGCTTCAAGTAGGTCTGGATCAGATTCAAGTGCTCTTTGATAAGCTCTGGCTCTCTTTGCCGACTCAAGATTCCCCGCTTTGGTAAGAGAGATTACTTTCTCAGCAAGCAATGCCTCCATTTTTTCAGCGACTTGTATCAGAGAATGTCCTCCTTTTTTTTGAGAATCGATGTAACTGCTGATATAGAGCTTTCTTCCTGCCATGAGATCCCCCGGGACATTCTCGGAAATTGGCGGCATGGGCCATGTTTTGGCCGTCACTAAATCGATCTCGTTTTTAGAGAGCAAGGCATCATCCAGGCGGCCGGCCTTTTGATATTTTTGTTGAAGCCTCCCTAGTGCAAGCGAGTAATTCTTTCGTAATTTTTTAAGATTAGCTTCTTGAGCATCAAGGATCTTCAATCTCTTAACGGTGTATGATTTCTGGAGCTCATCGAGGGTCAGCGCAACGGCTCCCTCCAAAAGGAAGCTCAGGAAAACGAGGATTAGAATTTTCATTTGAAAGATGCGACAAATTTGCACTGAACCCGACACTACGCAAAATGGAAGAAGGGTTCAAGTTGTCATGAGAGAACTCAAATTAAAAATAGCCTTCCTTTTTCCGGTCTTCCATTGCGGTTTCGGAGCGTTTGTCGTCGGCGCGGTTGCCTCTTTCGGTTTGGCGGGCGGCGGCTACTTCCTCAATGATTTTCTCCATAGTGTCGGCATTGCTTTCCACAGCACCGGTGATGGTGGCATCTCCCATCGTCCTGAAGCGGATCATCTTTCGCTCGACGGTTTCCCCTTCACGGGGAGTGACAAACTCTGAAACCGCCAGGATGACTCCATTGCGTGTCACGGTTTCCCGTTCGTGGGCATAGTAAAGGCTGGGGAGTTCTATGCCTTCCTGCTTCATATACATCCATACGTCCATTTCGGTGAAGTTCGATAGGGGGAAAACGCGAAAGTTCTCCCCAGGTTGTTTGCGACCATTGAAAAGATTCCAAAGCTCCGGACGCTGGTTTTTTGGATCCCATTCGCCAAAATCGTCCCGATGGGAAAAGAAGCGTTCTTTGGCGCGGGCTTTCTCCTCATCACGCCGTCCGCCACCGAGAACGGCGTCGTATTGTTGCTCCTCAATGGTCTCGAGAAGGGTGACCGTTTGAAGCTTGTTCCGCGAGGCATTGAGACCTGTTTCTTCGACCGCTGTCCCCCTGTCGATGGAGTCCTGAACGAGGCCGATATGAAGACGGGCCCCGATTTTTTTAGCATAGGCATCGCGGAATTCAATGGTCTCAACAAAGTTGTGTCCGGTATCGACATGAACAAGCGAGAACGGGATCCTCGCTGGGTAAAAAGCCTTGCGCGCAATATGTGCCATCACGATCGAATCCTTGCCCGCCGAAAAAAGGAGGCCGGGATTCTCAAACTGGGCTGCAGTTTCCCTGAGTATGAAAATCGCCTCGGCCTCGAGTTGATTGAGGTGACTTAGGTTATAGTCGGACATAAGTTAAGTAATATTGTCAGATTTGTCAGGTTTTTGCTTGGGGCTCTCCTAAGACCGACTGGAATCACTGGCAAGTGAAAAAATGCCCTTCCCAAAGCCTAACTCAGAGCAAACTCCTAATTTGGGTAGCTGCCTCCCCAATCTCGATCATTTCGGTATCGACGAGCAGATCGGGATTCGGAGGCTCTTCAAACCCGCTGTCCTTACCGGTAAATTGTTTAATCTCGCCAGCAGCTGCTTTGGCATAAAGACCTTTGGGATCTCGTTGGGCGCAAGTTTCATAGGAGGCCTTGATGAAGATTTCTTTGAAAATCGGGCCGATAATCTTCCGCGCTTGATCTCTAAATGCCTGCTTCGGAGTAATCACAGAGACAATGACGATGATCCCCTGACTCGCAAACATCTTTGCGACTTCAGAAACACGGCGCACGTTTTCCTCACGGTCCTCATCGCTGAATCCAAGGTCGGAGTTCAAGCCATTCCTAAAATTATCTCCATCCAAAATTACGGCAAACCGACCCTGGGCATGAAGCTTTCGCTCTACTGCAGCCGCAATAGTCGATTTACCTGAACCACTCAATCCATACATCCAGAGCACAGAGCCTTCCTGCCCAAGGAGAGCTTCTTTTTCGTCAGAAGAAACGAAATGGTGAAATTGGGTATGAATATTCTCAGCCACGGATATGATCTTTAATAGTGTAAAAGAGAAAGAGTGAATTATGGAGGGCATACCGTTTCCAGAGTCGGCGCGGTTCGGCACAGAGGCGGTAGAGCCACTCCATGCCAAATTTTTGAATAAACTCCGGAGCTTGTTTTACGTCGCCGGCGTGAAAGGCAAACGCCGCACCAATGCCAAAATATACGGCAGGAGGAAGGGAATCAAGATGGTCGGCAATCCATTTTTCCTGCTTGGGGCAGCCTAAGCCAACCCAAACAAATCGAGCACCCGATTCGCGGATAAGAGCCTTGATTTTCTCATGCTCTCCAGCAGGCCATTCTCCAAAAGGAGGTGAGTATGTCCCGGCAATTTCGTTGGATTCAAACCGCTCGGAAAGCTGATCAAGAGTTTCCTGTTTTCCACCAAGAAAGAAGTGGGATTGATCTGAATCACCTTTGGTAGATTTCAGCAATTCGAGCATTAAGCTTGGCCCGTAAACTCTCTCTTCCAATTTCTCTTCTTTAGGCAACTGGACATTCACCGACCACAATAGAGGCATGCCATCAGGGCAAATTAGATCAAACTTCGAGAGAGCTTCACCGAACAACTGATCGTGACGTGCATGAGCAAGAACGTGAGTGTTGGCCGCGCTCACAGCATAGGCCCGATCCCCACGATGTGCCGCTTCCATACTCCAACTCGTCGCATCAGCATAGGTGGTCACTGCGATTGGATACCCAAGCACGTTTCGAGTTTTTAGTGAGCCTGGCACTTGAGTTTATCCTTCGGTAACGACGGACACGTGGTGACCATGCTTTTTAAGAAGCGCGTGTTGTTTTGCTTTCTCAAGATCATGGGAAACCATCTCGGAACACATTTCCTCAACGGTGATTTCCGGAACCCATCCAAGCTTCTCTTTGGCTTTGGTCGGATCTCCCAACAGCGTCTCGACTTCAGCCGGGCGGAAGTATCGGGGATCTACGCGGACAATGACATCCCCAACATTGATCGCAGGGGATTTTTCGTGATCGACTGCCGAGACGGTAGCGATCTCATCAACACCCTCGCCGGAAAATTCCAACTCAATGCCGGCTTCTTTGGCCGAGAGGGTGACAAATTCACGGACTGAAATCTGCTTGCCAGTTGCGATGACAAAATCATCCGGTTCGTCTTGCTGAAGCATCATCCACTGCATGCGAACGTAATCTTTGGCGTGACCCCAATCGCGAAGGGCGTCCATGTTTCCCAGGAACAAACAATCCTCCAAACTCTGGGAAATATTTGCGATGGCCCGGGTGATCTTGCGTGTCACGAAGGTCTCACCCCGTCGAGGCGATTCGTGGTTAAAGAGAATTCCGTTGCAGGCATACATGCCGTATGACTCGCGGTAATTTACGGTGATCCAATAGGCATACATTTTTGCCGCCGCGTAGGGAGAGCGGGGATAGAACGGAGTGGTTTCCTTTTGCGGAACTTCCTGCACCAATCCGTAGAGTTCGGAGGTCGAGGCTTGGTAGAATCGGGTCTTCTTTTCCAGCCCCAAAAAGCGAATCGCCTCCAGCAGCCGAAGGGCCCCGATGGCATCAACATCCGCGGTGTATTCCGGCGATTCAAAAGAGACCGCGACATGAGATTGAGCGCCCAAATTGTAAACTTCATCGGGCTGGATTTCACTGATGATACGAGTCAAATTCGAGGTATCAGTGAGATCTCCGTAGTGCAATTTGAAGTGTGCACTTTCGACATGAGGATCTTCATAAATATGATCGACTCGCTCGGTGTTGAATGAGGAAGCCCTACGCTTGATACCGTGGACTTCGTATCCTTTTTCGAGAAGGAATTCCGCCAGGTAGGAACCGTCTTGTCCCGTGATGCCTGTGATAAGTGCTTTCTTCATAATATATCGTGTTAAAGTCGTGCCGTCCCCTCTTCGAGGGTCGCTAAAAAATCTTGATACGCGTCTTTGAGTCCGTCTTCAAAAGCGATCTTCGCGGTCCATCCCGTTTCGCTGAGAAGGTTCACATCGAGCAGCTTTCGGGGAGTGCCATCAGGCTTCGAGGGGTCGGTCTTAATCTCGCCTTCAAACCCAACCGTCTTCGCAATCGTACGTGCCAGATCCAAAATAGTGATATCCTCTCCGACACCGAGATTCACCCAATCCGGTGGGTTCTCGTGATCGAGCAAATGAAAGCAAGCTTCCGCCAAATCATCGACGTGAAGAAATTCCCGGCGCGGGGTGCCGCTGCCCCAAATCGTGACCTCGGAATCACCTCGCTCTTTGGCTTCATGGAAGCGGCGGATCATCGCTGGTATCACATGCGAATTCTCAGGATGATAATTATCACCCGAACCATAGAGATTCGTGGGCATCGCCGAATGATACCTCAGACCATACTGGGCGCGATAATGTTGGCACATTTTTAAACCCGCAATCTTGGCGATCGCGTATGCCTCATTGGTAAGCTCCAATGGGCTTGTTAACAGGCAATCCTCGGGCATTGGCTGAGGAGCCATTTTGGGATAGATACAAGAACTTCCGAGAAACAACACCCTGCCGACTCCCGCCTGCCGCGAGCCTTCGATCAGATTGGAGGCGATGGCGAGATTTTCGTATATAAACTCCGCCGGATAGGTCGAATTGGCATGGATGCCGCCCACTTTCGCAGCAGCGATAATCACTTGATCCGGTTCATGATCTTCAAGCCATTCGGCGACGCTGGCTTGATCGAGAAGATCCAATTCGTTACGGCCTGCCGTCAGGACCTCGTAGCCTCCTCTTTTCCTCGCTTCGCGAACGAGTGCGCTTCCCACCATTCCACGGTGTCCTGCGATGAAAATTTTCATGATTTAAAAAATGATTTTACGACCTCAACCACGCGCTCCCGACGTTCTTCTCCAAGCTCGCCAAAAATGGGAATACTTAATGCCTCCGACGCCAATTTTTCGGCAACTGGGAGTGCTCCAGCCTCAAGGTGAGAAAAGCACTCCTGTTGGTGCAAGGGAACAGGGTAGTAAACTTCACACCCAACCTGACTTTCCAGTAAGTGGGCTTTGAGCTCATCCCGCCGGCCGTGGACCTTCAGAGTAAATTGATTCCAGATCACGCCCTCTTCAGCTGTTCCCGGAAGCGGTAGGGTTACTTGCTCTGAATCCAGTTCCGCAAATTCCTCAAGATAATATCCGGCATTTTCAGCGCGGGCCTCACCATAAGAATCGAGATGAGGTAATTTCTTTCTCAACAAGGCCGCCTGGAGCGCATCAATCCGGAAATTTCCTCCGACCATGGCATGATAATACTTGGGGTGCATTCCATGATTTCGCAACTGCCGAACTTTTTCTGCCAAGTCATCGTCCAGACAACTCACGAGACCACCATCACCGTAGCCACCCAGATTCTTTGAGGGGAAAAAACTATAGGTTCCTATGAGACCAAAGGTGCCGCATTTGCGCGAATCAACGCTCGCACTGAATGATTGCGCGGTGTCCTCAATAACGGCGAGATCATGTTCATCAGCAAATTCCATCACTCCTGCAATCTCACAACTCCGCCCAAACAAATGGACCGGAATGATGGCTTTAGTTTTCGACGTGATCCGGCTCTTCACTGATTCCAGGTCGATATTGAAACTGTCCTCCAGAGAATCCGCAAAGATTGGCGTGGCCCCGACTCGAACTACACTTCCGGCAGTAGCGAAAAAGGTAAAGGAGGGACAAATTACTTCATCTCCCGGTCCCACGCCGGCCGCAAGAAGAGCCACGATCAAGGCGTCCGTCCCAGACGACACTCCAATCGCATGAGGAACTCCTAAATACTCCGCGGCTTCTTTTTCAAAAGCCTCGACTTCGGGGCCCAAGATAAAATATCCCGAATCGAGAACGCTCTCGAAGACCTGCAATAACTCGTCCCGCAAGGGCGCATTTTGCGCGGGAACATCTAATAATGGCACATTCACAACAAAAAATGGCTAGCTACCGCCAATGGTCGGTTACTCACATCCAATTGAGTAAAACCAATAAAATCCAGCAACCTGGGACCAAAAACAATGGAAATCCCGTCTCAGCTAGCGATATAGACTCATGGAACAAGGTTTTGTTCAATTAAAAATGAACTTATTTGAAAATCGCTGCTAATCTCCCTTCCAGCCTTCCGGGATGTCCGGGTTAGCCAGGATCAAACTATAAAGGCTCACCTCTACCGGTTTCGATTCTCCCAGAAACTCGAGCAACAAACTCACCCGCTCCGTGCCCGGCCTAACTTCGACCACCCGCCCTTCCATCCCCTTGAACGGCCCCTCCGCCAATTCGACCTCATCTCCAACCTCCACTTTCCAGTTTACAACAATCTCTTCGTCGTCCGTTTGATGACGAGCCACCTCAGCCTGGAGATCCTCCACAAATTGATCCGGAACCGCCGGAGTATCATCTCCGAATGTTACGATTCGACTGACTCCAGCCGTGTAGGTTACCGCCCGACTCAATTCCAAATGAGAAAATTTTGCTAATAAATATCCTGGAAATAAGGGCTCCACCCACCAAACGCGACCCCGCCGGGTCGTCTTTTGGTAACGCAGACGCGGCAGGAAGACTTCGATACCCTTGAGACGCCGAAGATTCGCCGCAGCCAAACGTTCACGTTTCAGCTGGGTACGCAAGACATACCAATTCGGCTCTGATCCTTTTTCCGAATCCATTTCAGCTACCCAAGAATTTCTGAAGGAGGGGAAGCACAACCTTAGCACGGCTGGACCATCGGCTCAGCCGTTCCAAGCGACCGGCATAAAAATCCGATCGAACATCTCCCGGCATGTCTCCGACCATCTTTTTCAATGAGTCCAATTTCTCCTCTCCGCTTGAAAGATGGGGCCTAACTTGTTCTTTAATAAAACCTCCAACCAATCTCTTCAGCTCGACATCCGGTTCATAATAAACCCTCCTACCAGAAATTGCCTCGGCTTCCCGTACCGCTCCAAGTTCCCTCAGGCTCCGTAAACCCTGACTCGCTGATCCTTTGCTAATCCCCAAGCGACATACCAAATCATCGAGGGAAATCGGATCCGGAGAGATGAAAAGCAGGCCATAGATTTCTCCAATCGATTTCGGAAAGCCCAAAATTTTCACCCCATCGCAAAAGAACTCAATCACCTGCGACTCGAAATCACTGAGAGCCTTTTCACTCCGATCCCCATCTGCCATAGGCACAACTTTTCACAATACAGCTCTTTGTTCAAATATATTTGAACTCAAAACCGGAACAATCAGCCTCCCTGCACAGAATCACCCACCGTAAACTCTTTGGAGCATAACCATGAGAGGAGACGAGATTTTCGAAACTTATCGTCAGGGAAATCCCAAGATGTGGAGAAGTCCAGGCCATCGCCATTACAGGTGCCAATTCTGGCATGAGACGAGCTCTGGTAATCACCCAAGCGAAACCTGAAAAACATCTCTACCTCCCCGCCCGCCGCGAGGTAAAACTCCACGAGCTGGCCACGACCATTGAATCTCTGAGTGCAAAAAGCCCTGTTTGAAAAAGTCTACAGCTCCTTGATGCGCAAATTTTTCAAACTGATGATTGCTCCGTGGCCACAGAAGCACAGATGCCCCTTCCGGCGTTTTGCTCCGTTGTGCTTTGGTTTGGATTTGTTCACCTCATCAAGATCGGCCTCCATGATCACCACACCATTAAGCTCCACTCTCACATTGGGTCCATTGACTGTGACAATTTCTTTGTTCCACTCTCCCACGGGTTTGAGATGACCCTTTTTGGCTGCCACCAGTGTGTAGAGTCCGCCATGGAACTGGTAGTCCTTGAGCTTGGCATACTTCGGATGGGTGTTATCAAGAATTTGAATCTCCATGCCGGTATACGCAGGATCTCCCTTTCCCGGATAATGAATTCCCAATCCGTTGTTTGCTCCGGCAGTCAGTTTGAATTCAAATTCAAAGACATAATTCGAATATTCCTTCTCAGTGATCAGGAAACGACACTTCTTCGTCGATTCGATAATCCCTCCTTCTTTAACGACATAACCAGACTGCTCTGGTTTCCCGGCTCCACCCCAACCGGTGAAATCTTTTCCATTAAACAAGGACACAAATTCCCCGGCATACACCGAGCCAACACAAGCAATCGCTACAAATAATTTTTTCATCAGGATAGTTCTACTGTTTTCCCAGTCCGGAAACTTTCATCGGCCGCGGCAACAATGCGCATCGAATTGATGGCATCATCCATGTGATCGCCCAGATCCATGTCCTCACGAATCGCTTTCAGAAAGTATTCCTGCTCGCGATGACACAAGCCATCGTGATCCGGCTCGTCCGATGTTTCGATCCAATCGTCGGCTTTGACAAACTTCCCTTCGTCATTCAATTCGCTGTGATGAAGACGAAGCGACTCCGTCTTCGAGTGCGAATCAACATCCGCAGATGCTCCTTCTCCGGCGGCATCCTTGGCGCAAATCGTGACGCAGCCTTGCGGCCCCACAACGTCCTTCACGAAGAAGGCGGTCTCGCTCATCATCGGACCCCAACCAGCTTCATACCAACCAACACTGCCGTCCTCGAAAGTCACTTGCAGGTGACCGTAGTTAATTTTTCCTTCCGGCAGTTCGTCCGTAAGACGCGCTCCGATTCCACTCACGCGCACCGGCTTGCTCCGTGTCATTTGGCACATCACGTCCACGTAATGAACACCGCAATCAACGATCGGGGAGATCGAGGACATAAGATTCTTGTGAGTCTCCCAATTAGGGCCACTCGACTGCTGATTGAGGTTCATCCGCATCACCAGCGGCTTGCCGAGAGTGTGGGATATCTCAATAAATTTGATCCAACTCGGATGATGGCGGAGAATGTATCCGATGACCACCTTGCGTCCCGTTTCCCGTGCCTTGGCAACAATCTCTTCGGCCTCCGCGACCGTCTCGGCGAGAGGTTTTTCGATAAAAACATCCGCCCCGGCATCCATCGCCGCCTTGGCGTAGGCGGCGTGGGTATCAGGATAAGTAGAGATGGAAACGGCGTCCGGCTTGGTTGCTTCCAGCGCTTCATAGAAATCTCCGAACTCCGCGTAGGAGGCTCCGAGATCTTCATTCAAAGCCGCCCGGCTTCCCTGGGAGCGAGTGACAATTCCACAAATCTCAAACCCATCAATGACGTGATATGCCCGAGCATGTGACGTTCCCATGTGCCCGGCACCAACGCACAGGACTTTAATCGTTTTACTCATTTTCTTCGTATTCGCGTTGCTGTTCTAACAAGACTTCCTCATCAATTTTCGGAGGTCCTTTTCGGAGAATTTTAATTGCTTGGACAAACTTTACCATTCCCCCGATCACACTGCCAAGAATGAGGATCGCGATGGTAATGATGGCCCAATCACCACTCTGGAGTGCGAGAAGGTTCATACTTGCTTGGCTTCCGGCTCCGCTCCCGTCTTATCACGGAAGAGAAGTAGAAATATTCCTAGAACCCCGGCTGCAAAGATCGCAGGGAACATCCATAGACTTTTCCACTCCATGGCCTTGAGCTGTTCCATCCGGTATTCTCCCTTCTTTTTCTCGAGAGATGCTTTCTGCGCCGTCAACTCTTCGGTTTCTGCTTCCTTGATTTGCTCATTGACCTTCTTCAACTCAGCCTCGGTTTTGGTCACGAGGTCTCCATACTTGGCAACATCCGCTGGAGAATTGGCAGCTTCTACTTTGCCGGCCACTTGCGCACCGATAAGCATTCCAATCCCGAGAGTGAATAGAACCAATAATCCCTGCGCCTGAGCTCTGATTCCGGCCGGTGCTTTTTTATCCGTATATATCTGACCGGTAACAAAGAAGAAATCGTAGCAAATTCCGTGCAGCACGACACCAGCCACAATCATCCAAACGACCTGATCAGGTGCTCCGAGTGCGAAGAGCAAGTAGCGACCGACCCATGCTAACATTCCAACCGCCAACATCCATTTGACTCCAAGCCGGGCAAAAAAGAACGGCATGACCAACATGAAGAAAATCTCGGACATCTGTCCGTAACTCATGGTTTGGCCAATCGGGAGCTCCGTCATCTCTACGACCCGGCTGGTGATTTGGTAATAGAATGCCAGAGGAATGCAGATGAGCATCGAGCTCAAGAGGAAGACCAAATAGGAACGATCTTTGAGCATCACCAAGGCATCAAGGCCCAACACATCTTTAATGCCGGCTTTTCCAGTTGCGGTTGGAGGAGTCGAAGGCAACGCGAAGCTAATTAGTCCTAGGAGAAGAGCGGCTCCTCCGGCGAGGTAGAACATTTCCACTTTTTTGTCCCAAAGGAAGAAGGATAAACTCAGCCCCGCCACGATCCAACCAATTGTTCCAAACACCCGGATCAAGGGGAATTGCCTCTCTGAATTCTCCACGTTCTTCATCGCAATTGTGTTGGTCAATGCAAGGGTCGGGTAATAACAAAGCATGTGACCGAAGAAGAACCAATTGATCAACGTCGGACTGGTTTCCGGTTTCATCATTCCCGCAGCCAGGAACATCATGAAGCCTCCAAACAAATGCAGAACTCCAAGAACGCGTTGGGCAGGAAAAAAGCGATCCGCAATCATCCCCACAAAGAAGGGAGACAAAATTCCAGCAATGGGACCAACAGAGTAGGTCCAGCTGAAGTCATCTGCTGTAAATCCAATCGTTCCCAAATAATTGGGTGCCGTGACATACCACGCCCCCCAGATGAAAAACTGGAGGAACATCATAATCGACAGCTTTGCTGTCGTATTGCTTTTTTCTGTGCTCATAATTTTGAAAGATTAGTTACTAATTTTTAAACCTCAACCTTACTTCTCTTACGATAAGCGCTCGGAGTAAGGTCGTACATGCGGCGAAATGCCCGCGTAAATGAAGTGAGAGAGGCAAAGCCCGCCTTGCGCGCCACGTCGCCGAGATCAGGGTTTTGCCGCTCCAAAAGATGAGTTGCCCGTACTAGTCTCACCGAGCGCACGAAGTTTCCAACCGAGACACCGGTTTCCTCACGGAAGACCGCCCGCAAATAGCTCTCCGAAACTCCCATCGCATTCGCGAGAACCGGCAAAGCCAAATCTCCCTCGAGATGGCTCATGACATGGTTCTTCACCCTCACCACTAGATCGCCCTCGTTAATGACCTTTCGCACCACCGGCTCGCTCCCTGCCAACTCCCGCAGGGTTTCTCCCAGCGTGAGGCTTGCTTGCAAGCCTTCGCCATTTTCGTATTTCTCTATAAAGTCGAAGAGCAATTCCCGGGAACGCCTTGACAGGCTTCTCCCGTCATTGTTCCACCCGTTAAACGATTGCTCGAGATCGAAAGTCACGTAGAGCCAGGTGAAATTCTTAGGCAGCTCGACGTAGTAATGAATCTGGTACGGCAACAACAAATGCGCATCGCCTTCGTTGACCTGACAAATATCCGCCTCCACTCCGATCCGGCCGCTTCCTTCCAGCGCCACCAACAAAACATAGCGAGAGTGCTGGTCGTAGCGCCCTGTCTTCGAGGAAATCCCCTGCCATCCTCCGATACTATGATCCTGAGCCATCCGGCAAAAAGATACGATCTCGCGCGGAAGTAGTTCGCCTTTCCAATCAAGGCCCCGGAAATAACTTCCGGGTTCCTTTAGTTGTTGGGATTTTTTAACTAAATCACTCATCATGCACCAATACCGGCCGCAGCATGATCAAGAAACCACCCGACATTCTGGTGGTCTCTCAAATAGCTGGCTGGCACGTGCGGACCAACATCACCTGTTAAGGCCTCCGCGACGATCTCTTTTTTTCCTGCTCCGCGGGCTATCAGAACAATTCTCTTCGCTTCTAGAATCGTTCCCACACCCATCGTCATCGCGTGGGTCGGGACATATTTCAGGCCCCCGAAGGTCGGAGCAGCATCCTCCCGCGTCTCATCGGCCAAATCCACCCGACGCGTCCGCGTCTCGCTGTCGCTCCCTGGCTCATTAAAGCCGACATGGCCGTCGCGCCCAATTCCCAGCAGCTGCCAGTCAATGCCTCCCGCTTCGCGAATCCGCGCCTCGTACTCAGCCGCCGCCACTTCGGCGTTTTCAAAATGCGAAGGTGGCACGTGAACTTTTTCCGGATCAATATCCACATGCAAAAATAAATTTTCCCACATTTCGGCCCAGTAACTCCGGTAATTATCCCGACCAACCCCCTCGTATTCATCAAGATTAAAGCTCGTGACCTTGGCAAAGGACAATCCCTCCTCACGATGCCTGCGAATCAATTCCGCATACAGAGGCAGGGGCGTACTTCCCGTCGCCAATCCAAGCACAACCTCCTCCCCTCCTCGCAAAAGAGCCTCCACCTCGTCCGCCACCTGAGCGCACAGGTCATCACAATCCGCCACGAAAACCCTTTTTTCACCAATATTCACAAGATTCATCAAAATCGAAATGGTCTCGAAAATAAAATCGTAGACATTTTCGATGGTTGTTCAACTGTGAACTTTCAAAAATGATCCCAGCCGCCAACCAACGAACCTTGCTGGTCTGCGGTCAATTCACCAATTCTGGTCAATCGCAAATCGGGAAAACAATCGGCCCATTTTTCCAGTAATTTACTCCCCTGATCACAGGTGAAGAGGAGCTCATAGTCTTCGCCATCTCCAAGCGCTTCCTGAAGTGACACGTCCTCCGAGCAAGGGACAGATTCTTTCTCGATAGAAAATCCACAGTCACTGGCTTTCGCCAATCGGGGGAGATCTTTCGCCAGACCATCCGACAAATCCATCATCGTAGTGAGCGAAAAATTTTCGGTCAACCAAGTCGCCTCACGAAGGCGGGGATGAAAATCCAAGTGCTTTCCATTGATCGATCCACCCAAAACTCCGGTGACAAAAATTCCGTCTCCCACCTTACCACCGGACCGTGTCACCAATCGCCTCCGCGACACCCTCCCCTGCCCAGCGATAGAAATCACAGTCGGAGAACCCACTGGCAGCGAGCTCGTTTCGCCACCGACAATCACTCCCCCGAATTGTTCCAGACAGGATTTCATTCCTTCATAAAGATCCGTGAGCCAACGTACTTCGAGCTCTCGCGAGACCGCTACCGTCACCAAAAGTTCCCCGGGCTCCCCTCCCATCGCGGCAAAATCACTCAATACTCTCGCTACTGCTTTCCAGCCGACTCGCTTGGGATTTTCGCTCGACAAATAATGAACGCCCTCCACCACCGCGTCGGTTTTCAAAAGAACCCATTCGTCCCCCACCTCAACCACCGCACAATCATCTCCCGGACCAACGACCACTCTTTCGGTCGACGGAAGGCCTTCACACAATTGCGCGATCAATCCATCTTCTCCCAATTCTCCAATCGTTTTCATGACGCCGGAACTGGAAAATATTTCAAAAACAACATGAAGAACATCTGCATCCCATTGAAGGCCATGTGACAGAATATCGGAGCCCACAAGGAACCGGTTCGTTCATAAAGAAAGGCCAGAGCTACTCCCATCAAGGCGAGAATGGGCAAACCAAGAAGGTTCATGTGCACCACCCCAAAAAGCACTCCAGTAAACATAGCGGCAAACCAGGTGCTAGTGTATTTTTTGGCCACTGGATAAAGGTAACCGCGGAAAATAATCTCCTCGGCAATCGGAGCTCCGATCACAGCCGCGGAAATCATCGCCGCCATCAAGGCTACGTCCTGGGTCTCCTTGATCATTTGCACCGTCGCCTGCACATCACCGCCAAAATTTCCCTCCACAAACTTCTGCCAGCCCAAAGTCATAATGATGTTAGCGACCACCGTCACTCCCACCAAAAAACAAGGCACGATCAGAAAAATCCACCGCCACTGCGGCCAATTCAGTCCAAAAAACTTTTCCGGACGAATCCGCCAAAACATCACCAGCGGAACCATCGCCGCAAACATGAGCATAACGAGGGAATTCCCGGCGATCATCCAAGCATTCGCTTTCGACAACGCCTCCTTTTGATCCACCGAACCGGATAATTTCCAACCCGCAACGAAAAAAGCAATATACCCGCTGGCAACAACCAAATCGAGCGGTTGCAACGGGGAGGTCGCCACTTTCCCCAAAACCGGCGGACCGAAGGCAAGGGTTCGATTTTTCCGCAGAAAATAATACGCAGGTAAGCCTAATAAAAAGAAGGCCCCCAGCGTTCCCATGAAAACATACCCGATCAGTTCATGTTCAGTCATTTCTCCTCGAGAAAACTATCGGGGTCTCCCAAAAACACCAGCCCTGCCTATTCCCCTTCCTCGGGGGTGTTTCGCAGAAAATCCGCGACCTGCGCAAAAAACTCCATCAAGGTGTCCCGCACTCCGCCATCTGCAACCACTTCTTCAATAGCCTCTCCCATTAACAACAACCATCGGTCCCGCTCAGCGATTCCAATCCGAAACGGCATGTGCCTTGCTCTCAACCTTGGATGGCCCCGCTTTTCCAGATACCTCGTCACCGCCCCAAATCGAAACAAAAGAAACTCCCGTAACCGCTCTTCAGCGCCAGCCCAATCCTGATCGGGATACATCGGCCCAATTAACTCATCCTCCCGGACACGCCGATAAAATGCCTTCGCTAATTGTTCAAATCCTTCCTCCCCTTGCGTTGCAAAGATTAATTCTTCTGTCATCATCTATCTTATTTATGCTATCATTTCTTCCATCCAGCCGAATTCAAGGATTGCCTAAAACCCATCCTTTCCTCAAAATACAGCGCCCCTTCCTACTTTCCCAATTTTAAATGAGCAACGCAATTGCATTTGATCCCCCGGAACCACAAGAACTGAGCGACTTACTCAGCGGTTACGATGTGAGTTCCTTGATTGCCACCGGTGGTATGGGAGCCGTTTACGCCGCGAAACAAGTTTCCTTAGATCGTCCCGTCGCCATTAAATTACTCCCTCGGGAACTCGGTGACGAAAGCTTTCGCGAACAATTCCAGGCCGAGGCCCGCTCGATGGCCAAACTCAATCACCCGAACCTCATCGGAATCTACGATTTTGGTCAAGCCGACGGCATGCCCTACATCGTCATGGAACTGGTCGAGGGAAAATCCCTCTACTATTCCTGCTACAAAACAGCTATCGAACAACAAACCGCCTGTGAGTTAATCATAGAAATTTGCGAGGGTCTCGCCCACGCCCACAAGGCAGGAATTATCCACCGCGATATCAAGCCAGCCAATATTCTCCTCGACCCTGATGCTCACGCTAAGATTGGCGATTTTGGGCTCGCCAGCCATTCCGACAGCGTTGGCGGCGAGCACATGGCCTTCGGAACTCCGGGCTACGCCGCACCGGAGATCCTGGAAAACCCCGCCGCCATCGGGGTGCCTTCAGATATTTTTGCCGTGGGAGTCATCCTTTACGAACTCCTGACCGGGTTTATTCCCGAACAACCACCCCGACCCGCCTCCTCTATCAGCGGCAGTGATCAACGCCTCGACACCATCATTCGAAACGCAACCCGCCGCAACCCGCGCATGCGCTTCCAAAATGCCCAGGACATGGCAGACGCAATCAGGAATCTACTTCCCCGCCTGAGAAAAACCTCAAGGAGTACCCGTGGATCCAGCGCAAACACCAAACTCAAGCTTGGAGCCATCTCCAAACCTAGCAGCCCCAAACTCAGTCGTAAGGAACATTCCGGAGTAAAACTCGCTCCAAAAGAAAATTCCAAAGTTAAGCTTACCACAGCCAAGTCATCTCCTTCCCGCAACAAACTTACCACGATCACCCGCGAGAAAAGCGAGAATGACGAAACCATCACGGCCCCCGACCCGACTCCCGCCATTGCCATGGCGGATTCAGGGAACTGGCCGATCATTCGAAACCTCATCATTATCGCCGCTCTTATTCCGGCCATCATTTTTGCCTGGGGAAAATATCAAGAAAAACAGGAGCGGATTGCCATTGAGGAAGAGAAAGGACTCCGGGAGAAACGCCGCAAAGCTGACAAAGCAGCCGCCGAGCGAAACGCCGCCATAGCCGAAGCCAATAAAAAGAAAGCAGCTGAAGAAGCCACCAAAGAACGCGCCAAACAACTCGCAAAAGAACACGCTGAGGACATTCACAGCCCCACAGCCAAGCGCACCCCCGTCGAGGAGTTAGCTTACCTTAAACCGGATCTCTCCAACGGAAAACGGGAGCGTTTCCCCGACGGATCCATCGAACGAGGAAATAGCTTCCTTTTCCTGGTCGACTCTCCCATGACTTGGTCACAAGCCGCCCAATTTGCAGAGGATCATGGCGGCCACCTTGCCACCGCGGAAACTGCGGCCGATGTCGCCGCCCTCGCCTCAACCATCAAAACCCACAAACGTGCCTGGGTCGGCGGCGGTGCCCTCGGAAGAACCGACTGGGGTTGGGTCACCGGACAGAAATGGATCCACACCAAGCCCTCCACTAACTTGGGCTCTTGCGCCGCGCTTTCTCAATCGGGACTGATCAAAGCCCGCCCCAATGGCGAAAAAAACCCCTTCATCCTTCAGTGGTCTAAATTCGGAGACAACAAAGGATCTCTTTCAGCCCAACTCACTCGCTTGCAAAATACCCTGGAATCCCCCAGCCCGTCCTGGCCACCGGGAACAGTCGTTCAGCAAAACCGACACTATCTCGTCGTCAATCGCCCACTCAGCTGGGACGAAGCCGACCTCACGGCGAGCTCCGGAAAAGGCCACCTTGCTGTCGCCTCTGACATTCTCGAAATGAATTTCATCCGGGACACCTTGATCGCCGCTCTCGGCGTTGATGAATCTGCCTGGCTCGGCGGACGTCGCAACGACGAAACATGGTATTGGGTCACTCGAGAGGCCTGGAAGCAAGCAAGTTGGCAGGAAAACGCGCCTGACGGCGGTCCAAATGACAATGCCTTACATTTCAAAAACGACTCATCATCACCCGGCTGGAATGACACCTCGCCTGATTCTCAGGAAGTCGAAGCCTTCCTCATTGAATGGAGTAATGACGCAACAACCTATGCAAATTCCAACGAGGCTAAAACAACACCTGATACTGGCGACAATAATTCAGCCCGCGCGAATGTCCTCACTTGGCGTAAAATTATTCGTAAGTCCCTCGTGAAGAAGTTGGAAAATTATACCAAAATGCTCACCGAGAACAAAAAGTTTGTCAGCGGATCACTCAGTCAATGGTATAACAGCGCTCCCAAATCCCAACAGCAAAGATTTGGAGCCCGAATTCAAACGATCAAAGATACGCTGAACAAAGAGGAAATGATTCCCAGAAGTCCTGAGTTTATCGACCTTCTTCCTGCGGACATCCAAAAGCATATTATTCGGGGACTAGAAACTCAAAGACGCCAGCGGGATAAATTTAATGCTGAAGTCACAAGCCTAAGAACCAGCTATCTCTCCAGGCTCATGAGAGAACTTGACCGTCTTAAAAAAGCCGGCCTCAACAGCGAGGCCGCAGTCATCCGCACCGAAATCGATGGGATGGGCCAAACCAGCGAATCATTCCGAGCACACCTGATGAATTAAACGCTAATCGTTAAGCTGCTGTTCCAAAAACAAAAATGAACGGGCGGGGAAACCCGATTTTTGCAGAAGAGAGAGATCTTTTTTAGCTAATTCCTTATCTCCTTTCATCGCGAGGGCTACTCCGCGGTCGAAAATCAGAGTAAGATCAGGCCGCTCGGGATTAATCCGCATTTCCAACTCCGCCAAAGCAAACTTCAAGTCTTTATGCATTTGCTCTCTAACTCCCTGTAACTGCGCAATCCGAGCGCGACGAATCAACCAAGCTGCCTTGAATCTCGAGTCCGCCAATTCTTTCTGAATCACCGGCCAAACCGGCTCGATTTCTCCCGCCAACAATGAGGCATCAATCCAAAAATTGCGTAAAACCACACTATGGGTCCGGCGGCAGGCCTGTTTTAAAAGCTGAACCGCTCCAGATGCCTTCTCATCCTTGATCAAGAGATAAGCATGAAACAAATCAATCGTCTCATCATGATCAGGGAATTCTTTTTGAATATCTTCGCAAACCTTCAGCGCCTTATTGTGATCTCCACGCATCTGCGCGAGTTCCGCACTCAGAAAGCGGGCCTCAATCATGCGGGGAAGGGTAGAGGTTGATCTTAAAAGTTCATTAGAAAAAATACGAGCTTCATCGTACTTATTCGACGTCATCAACAATCGTGCCAAGGCCATCTTCGAAGAATAATGATCGGGTGACAACCGAAGTGCCGCTCGAAAATCGTGCTCACATTCTTTGCTCTTTCGAAGCGCGCGATACTCGATGGCCCGCTTGAAATAAAGTTCGGGAGTAGGGGACTTGGAAATTTTTTGAGTGAGTTCCTCGATTGTTTCCTCAACACTGTGATGCCCCCAGACCGAGATTGGCATGAGAAAGCCAGCAAGGAAAATTGATCTACCCAATCTCATCATTAATGATCTACTTCGCTATCAAAAGAAGAGGATGAATCGTAAAGTCGGAGCTTTTGAGATTCGCGTTGTGACCCTCAATTGCAAGGACATTGTTTCCGCCGGACTTCAATAATTTGGCGATATTCTTAAGAGGGAAGTAGTCAAACTTATTATCCGCTTCATGCAACGTAAAGCCATCAGCTGTAGTGCCTTGTCCCTTATCGACTCCCACCCGGAGAATCTCTTTACCATTTAAATAAGCAATGAAGGCGTCATCATAAGAAACAGAAAGCCCCATCGAATCAAGTTTGGCTCCCTCGGGAAGATCAAACTCACGACGCAGGTAAACCGTAGTATATTTGCCTCTCATTTTATTGAGGTGGGTCACATCATCCTTGTCGCCATATCCAAATCCGGCCGCGCCAGTGGGCCAACTGGAATGATCGAATACATTTTGCGTCCAGTCATTCACAGATCCCCCCGGATGCTTACCGGCGAGATAGGACCACTTGGCATTTTTCGGAATCAACGCAGTGGTGTTTTTGGGAACTTTCGTGCTCGAATTCCTAGCGGCCCGTCCCTTTGGTTCCGGCTGCCAGGGGTCAACAATTGGTGTGTGTTCGATCACACCTTTTTTTGTAATAGCGAAAGTGTCGCGGATCTCGCCATTGAGATTGAGCATTTCACCGATAATTGTGTCGCCCTTGATGGTGAACAAACAGGAACCATTTTCTACGATAATACGCTTCATCAAAGGAAGGGTTCCAACACGGCGAACTCCGGTTCCTCCATGTCCGGTCACGACCTGAACAGTTCCATTGTTCGGAACCAGTCCTTTGCTCTTGCGATAAGCTCCGTCTCCAGCCGGGTCGCCGTCTCCATCATCAAGCACAACGCCTTCCGCGGTAGTTGGTGTTTGATAGGCGCCATTGATTAACATCGAACGCTCGTAGATATGAGAGTGGCCGGTGAACACGACATCAACCCCGCCGCTTTCAAGAATCGGCATGATATGTTCGCGCATTTCAATCAACTGTCCCTCCCGATCGGAGTCATGCGAGCCTTTAGTGTAAGGAGGATGGTGAAAATAGGCGATTAAGAATTCTGCTTTGGTTTTTTCCAAATCAGCTTTCAGCCACTGGGCCATTTCTCCACTGGGCTTCCGATCAAGGTCGTGGGAATCGAGACAGATGAAATGAACCTTACCATAATCGAAAGAATAGAAGGCTTCTTTTCCAGAAGGCAGACCACCAACTTCGCCTTTTGTCGGACAAATGTAGGCATCGTAATAGGGACCGATTCCGGAAGCTCCTTTGGAAGTCCGACCCTCGTGATTTCCCATGGAAGCCCAACACACAGTATTCCGAAGAGTCGGCTCATACATTTTAAAAAAGCGATCTGAGAATTCTTTGTTAGTCCCTGATCCATAGGCCATATCGCCAACGTGGAGATAGAGGTCGAGCTTGCGTCCCGTCTTTTCATTATATGCGATCATCGCATCGTGGACTTTGGCCTGCGCCGAGCCACCTGTTCCCGAATCACCGACAATCCAAAAATAAACAGGAGCTTCCGACCCTGGAATGGGATGCGTTTTAAAATGATGGGTTCCGTCAGCAACTGTGATCTGCTTCCCATCTTGAAAAATCCCGTAGTAATAAATGGTATCAGGACTTAACTCTTTGATAGTCGCCTCAAATTGATGTGTTCCTTTGGGAGTGTCGTGGAAAAGGGGAGCTGGTTCGCCTTCATCCGAATGAAGTCGAATTAAAATCTGATCGGCGGGAACTTCTTTGGTAAGTTGATCAGCAGCTTGGCCATATCTTACCACTGGTATACTTGGTCCCGCTGTTCTCCAGACGACAGTGGTCATTTCATGATTTGTCAATTGCACATAAGGTGCTCTTGAGAATTCAGGATAGGGAGCTCCTACCGAGATGAGGGTCGTCAGGAATAGTAGAAAAATCGCACGCATTGCCTAGTAAGGCCAGTCTTACTATTTTTACACAGACCGCAATCCACAACTGTTACCAAGAATAAAGAATGCAAGTTTGACGAACTAGGGAAGAAGGGGGTATGGGTTCAGCCTAATGAAGTTGCTTTCTTTTATCTTGGCCTTTAGTTTCGCTATTTTTTTGTCTGCCTGCGGATTACTCCAAACTGCAACGCAGGTCCCGGCTGGTCTTCTTAAGACTGTAGGACGTACAGTGGGTGTTGAATTGGAACAAACAGAGAAGATCTCTCCGGAGAAGTGATTCGTTTTGAGCCTACTTGATACTAAGGCAGATAGCCTGACCTTTGTTTGTTCTGGCAAAAAGCTTCCCTTCCCCAATTGCGAGCGGGGCCCAACAAAGTTTGGACAAAATCTGATGACGGCCTGATTCCACAAATTCTTTCTCGGTCGCTTTTCCAAAAATTAAAGAGCCTGTCTCACTTAAAACTACCGTCGTTTCCCCAATTTGTAGAGTTGATCCTCGTGTTCCAGGAATACGGTACTTCCATTTTATCTTACCGGTTTCGAAATCCATGCGGAACAATTCTGCTTCGAAATTCTTATCTCCAAGTGTTCCTACAATGTCTGATCCAATGGTAAATGCATTTTGAAAAATCATTCGCAAATCGCGGTCACTGTGAAGCACCTTGGGTTTGGGTCCGGTAACATCCAACACCGCATAACCCATGCCATAACCAGATGAAATATATACTAACTTATTTTTAATAAGCGGGTTGGAGGCATTGACGTCGTATGAGGTCCGCCAAGGATGCTCAAAAATCACATCTCCCTTTTTGCTCAAATTGTAGGCAACCAAACTACGTCCATGAAAAATGAGCGCAGCATCACTCCCTTGGTGAGAATAGAAAACCGGAGCCGCATAACCAGGTCTCGCGGTGTTACTTGATTTCCAAAGCAGCTCTCCCGTTTTTTTGTTGAGGGCAATCAGAGCGGCTCCCTTGGTGCAGGGAAGGCAAAGCAAGGAATCTCCATGAACAAGTGGTGACGCTGAATATCCCCAGGTCGGCATATTTCCCTTAAAATCATCCCGAAAGTGTTTCGACCAAATTTCTTTACCGTCTTGAACCTTTAAACAACTTAGCTTTCCAGATTTCGAGAGAACATAAACAAAATCGCCATCGATTGTCGGCGTCGCTCCGGGACCGCCATCATAATACTTGGGAGCCAACTTCTCCGGATAAGTTCTTTTCCAAAGAATATCTCCATTGGAAGCATTGAAACACCAAATGGTATCTTCGTTGTTTTTATTTCCCACCGTAAATGCCCGATTGTTGGCAATTACAAAGCTTGAACAACCAATTCCCACCTCAGCTTCCCAAAGGGCTTTAGGACCATTTTTTTGAACCGACTCGGAAATTGCTCCCTCAATCGTTCCATTTCCATTGGGACCCAGAAATTGGGTCCATTGCTGGGCAATGCTGATTGAAGTACAGACTAAGAAAAGCAGAACGATTTTCATATTGTTAGGATTGATTAAATTATTGGGACTGTTCCCACTTGAGAATGCTTCCATAGCATCAATCAGTGAGGATTCTTTCCCTTTTCGCTATTTTTTTGCTTATTCTTTGTTCTTCCCGCGCTGTGGTCACAGTTCCAGTCAAAATTTTAGGGTAAGCCGCATCTACTACTATGAAGATCAATTGAGTGAGTGAATTGATTATAGAGGATGAGTTGTTCCCTACTAGTACGAGAATTGAATGGAATTAATTTATTTTCTTCTTCTTCTTCTTACTGCGAACAAGTCATGTAAAAAGGAGTTCCACCTTGTCATGATAAGTGTTCCACCAAGAGAACAAGTCGCGAATGAGGCTGTTGAAAGGGATCAAGGAATGAAGGGGTTTTGGGAAGAGGATAAGTTAATCCCGATTACCAAGGCTTTATTCACAAACTTGCTAGGTGTCTTTAAGGATTGTTGATGATGAACATTTTAGAAAATAGCTATTGGATGCGTTTGGCTTTGAAAGAAGCACAAAGGAGCACTGGTCTGACTTCTCCGAATCCTGCGGTAGGGGCAGTCGTTGTGAAAGATGGGTTGGTCATAGCGAAAGGTAGGACTCGTCAAGTAGGCGGAAATCATGCGGAACGAGATGCTTTGAGCATTTTGAAACCAGGTGACGCAAAAGGTGCGACAATTTATGTGACTTTGGAACCATGTAGCACCCGGGGACGGAGTGGTGCATGCACTGATGCCATAATCGAATCCGGGATCTCTAGGGTCGTATATGGCCTTGAAGATCCTAACCCTTGCCATGCCGGTAGGGCGGATGGAATATTGAATGCGGCGGGTATAGAGGTGGAGCGGGGGATTTGCGAAGAGGAATGTCGTCACCAGATTAGAGGTTTTATTTCGGTGCAGACAAAGGGTCGTCCTTGGGTCATTGCGAAAACGGCGATGAGTTTGGATGGAAAAATATCGAGGCCAAATGGAGAAGGGCAGTGGTTAAGTAATGAAAAATCGAGGGAAAGAGTTCATTTATTACGTTCTGAAGTGGATGCCATTGTGACTTCTGGTGAAACAGTGCGCCGGGATAATCCGTCGCTAACAGTTCGAAGTTCTCGAATATCAGAAGAAAAAGAACAACCGCTCCGTGTGGTCTTAACGAAATGTGGCTTGGATCAAACCAAGTGGAAACTTTTCAACGATGAATATAAAAATCGAACGCGTATTTTTGAAAATATCAAGCTACGAGATGTTCTTAGTCAACTTTCTCAAAATGAGGGTGTGAATACCGTTATGTTGGAATGTGGAGGGAATTTGATGGGGGAGTTTCTTGATTTGAATCTCATTGATGAATTTATGATTTTCTATGCACCCATGGTGACTGGAGGGCCCCATTGTGCGATCGGGGGAAATGGCATCACAGAGCTGGAAGACCGATGGGGGTTGGAAAATCCCTCGGTTGAGCAAATTGGAAACGACCTCTGTTTGCGAGGATTGGTTTCGACAAAATTGCGGAGAAAATTGGAGAGATAACCCTCTAACCAAACATCTGAGTCCAGTATTGATTGTATTGCCCAAGACCAATTCGGATGTGGCTATTTTTGAACATGTTTTTGTGATGACCAGGAGAAAAAAACCATCCTTTGTTGGCAGAAGCCGGGACTTGGGATCCCATATAGATATTTTCTCCGGTGGCTTTTGTTCCAGCTTCTGCAGCTCGTTTCCAGGGGGTTTCTTTGCCGGCGATGGGAGATTCATGAGCGAAGAACTTATGTTTGCTCATGTCCTCGGAATGTCCTCGGCTGGCCTCACATAATTTTGGATCCAGATCGAGGGCATTGAGTCCGAGGAGCAGACGCCATTCGTTGACTTCACGAATTCCTTCACGTTCTTTTTTCGGAATCTGGGATCTAAGAGCAATCTCATCGTTTTTCTTGATCGTTCTCAACCCATCTTGCGGCAGATCGCTCAGAGCCGAGACCGTTTTTTTTCAAACTCGAGGAGAGCAACCAGTGATTCTACTTGGTCCGGAATGACAATCGCATCGACAATCGCATCTCTAAAATTTGCAAGGAGGAGGACAATTTTTCGTCTTGATTTGAGTTGGTCCGAAGCTGTTGCGAGTGTCTCTTTTGGTCTGGGCATCAACAACTTGCGAAGTTCTTGAAGCGCAGGCATGCTGATCGATCTGAGTTTGTTTTTCATCGCCCTTTCGTTGAGTATGTAGACGCTTATAAACTGTTCGCGATGATTTTTGATGGAGCGTTTTCGGGTCAATTTGGCATCGCCGGAATAGAGGCTTTGAGCATGTGTTTGAAACGATTTGTAATAAGCATCTCGAAGTTTAGGCCAGGTTGCGTCGTATTCTTTTAGGAGGAGGGAGAGCTCCTTGTTGCTGAGATCGATAAGGCCTTCTTCTATTTCCGCGGTGGAATGATTTTCTTCAATGCAGTTTTGCAGGCGTGTGAGGATTTCATTGGTTGTCAATGAGGCCTGAACAGAGGCCATTGAACACCCAAGGGACAGAGAGAGCGAAAGAATCAATCGGTGCATGAGAGGAAAAGGTGTTCGCACCAATAGACTAGGTTTTGTGGTTTTGTCGTGAAAAAAAAGAGGCCCTCTCGAAATAAGAAAGCCTCCTTTGGTCGGCTGAAAAGGGGAATTAGTGTCGTCTCACTGCGAAACCTCCCCGAGTAGATGAAGAGCATCGAGGAGAACGGTAGTAACTCCGGCTGGAGTAATGCCTTGGAGTGACATAGGTCCGGCGTGAGTGATCCGAACGATGGGGGATATGGCGCAGATAATGTGAGCGATGGGATGAGTGTCTGCTTACCTGGTAGTATCGGTAAACTGGATTATTTCGGCAATCGAATCCCACGACAACGAGTTTGGTGTAGACTGGAGTTCCGCAGGATAGGTAGCCACTTATGTAGGTATAGGAATGGCCGATATGGAGACCGCAAGGGGCGGCGGCGGCAGGTTGGGCGAGCCCTCCGTTCAAGAGGGTGATACTGAGTATCAGGATTTTCTTCATCTTTTTGTTTTCTCAATAGTTTCTTGTGCTGGTGGATGTGACGCAGCGTCGGCCAGAAGAATTCAAAGAAAATTTTCAACAGATTTTCAAGGAGTGTGTCGAATTAAAGACAGAGGCGGTCGGCTCTCCAAATTCACTGAAAAATTATAATGAATGAAATCACAGAGATGTGGTCCAATACCGCAGAACAAAACTGAAAAACAATGAATCCAGAAATACCACCTACAGGAGAACAACCGGGCGAAGAAAAAATAAAGCGCCAATTTGATACTATGGGGGATGCGCTTCGGGCCGGAAAAGACGAGGGCTCGGCGAAGGCCCGCGAAGCGGCTCCTGGTTTAAAATCTTGTGTTGCGGAGGCTTTTCATGGTCTCGCTTACGGTGTCGCATACGGAGCGTTTTTCAGCGGATTCTTTGTTAATGAACTAGTTCCGAAGACTGTTAAAAGTGGCTTGGCCAAAGGGGCTGAAGCTGGAAAGGCCGCTGCCCGTATGGCTCGCGAGAAAGCTTCAGAAGCATTTTCTCCGTCAGCCGAGGGAGACGCCGCCAAATTGATTGAAGAGGGATCAACAATCCCTCAAACTATCTGAACAAAATTTTGCTATCTTAACGCTTCTTTAGTGTAACAAATTTTTAGTTGTTGCGTGTGTGCTCAGCGGCGGTTTTTCCTTTGGGGAAAGCCGCTTCTGATTTTTTAAGGCCGATCCTAATTAACCCAGGGCCGGGCTTGCTTAATGATTAGATTACCTTCTTCGGTAATTTTGAACTCCACCTCCATGGCAAAGTCTGAGGGGACAGGTCGATAGAGAAAGCGGAAATGGGAGTTGAGTTCCTTTAAAGCGTCGACGAGTTCCAATACCTGGTTTTTCGTGAGAACCGTTTCTCCGGCCAGGAGTTGATTCGAGAAGCGAATATATTGAATCTCGTATGGTTCATCGCCAAGAAGATCTGCTGCCAGAAGTTCTTCGGGGGTGGAGTTCAGTTCCGGATTGGTGACCAAATCTTCGCCGATCTGTGAGTTGACGTAATAGCCTTCCCAAGCCGGATCAAAAATATTGCGTGCAACTGCGACTCCGTTGGCTTGTTCATCTTTGAAATTGGGATGCACTGTAATTCCCATTGCTGCGGTCAGGTGGTCGATGCGATAGAATTCGCGCTCTTCGTAGGCGCGGTAATTCCAAAGCGATGAGTAGACTTGTCGCACGCTTTTAGTGATGTGTCCTTCGTCCGCCTTGTGGGTAAAGGAATCGTAAAGTCCGGCTCCATTAAAATCGACTGAGTCCTCGGTATTGGCGCTCGAGCGAAGACGTGGAGTTACCTCGGGGGGAAAGGAATTTTGCAGATCGGTAAGTGCTGAAATCATCCAGGTGGGAAAACTACTTTCTGTTTTGATGCGTTTGCGAAAGTCCTTGAGTCGTTGTTCGCGGATGGCGGGATCGTTTTGAAAATCCTCTTCACTTATCATCGCGGTAGCCTCTGCATAGTAGCCGTTATACTTCATGAACTCGTCATAGAAATAGAAGGGGATTCCGTAGCCAAAGGGCGCTTTGTCCGGCATTAGATCATGGAGAACAGAGAGGTTGGTGGTCTTCCCTCCGAAGCCATTGGCGTCGGAAAAAGCGATAGAATTAAAAGGCCGGATGTTGGTGTAGCTCAGGTTTCGTTCAGGATAGCTGGTGCTAGTGGGGCGGATGGAATCGAAGTAATTATCGAGCTCGGTCTGGCTCGCCAAACGAATTTCGAAGCCGTCTGGGGAGACTCGATAGAAGATGTTTTCCCCAATGAATGGTGCGATGCGTATATCTTCTGATGCATTGATAATGAATGCATTAGGTGTATCGTTTTGTTTTGCCTTTAGGTTGATATGGGAGAGGGGGGTCTGGGGAATCTCGGTAATAATGCCCGCAATATGAGTGAGGTCATTGGGAAGATTTTCGAAGATGACAATGTCTCGCGCCGAAAGGGTGGTGGCTGAGGAAGCGAGAACGAGACGCCCAAATGAGGCTTCTTGATTCATTGGCTGGTAGTCGATGTTAGAAAAAAGATCATCGGTTTCAATGATTTCGATAAATGAGTTTTCGAAACGTTTCCGGTTGACGTTCTGAATAACTCGCTGGGTCTCGCTCGGTGCGTGGTAAGCCAGACGATGGATGAAAGGAGTGGTCCGGTTGATCAACTCGTAGGCCATTTGGATGTGCTCAAATGAGACCGGATCAGTGGGCCAAAATTCCATGGTATAGACGCCGCGTTTTCCATCTGAAGCTACGTAATTTTCATGGGACACGAGGGAGCCAGCCAGATTGATCCGGTCGTTGCTAAAGTAGGTCTGGCTGCTAAAAACCGAGTTTCCAGTCCAGAAATCATAGTCCCGATATTGGCTCAGGACGTATCGGGCGAAGTCGTAGTGATATGAGTTTTCGTTGACGTTGATGAAGTGCAATCGTGGATTTGTTTTAACATCGGTGATGAGGAATTTGACTTCCTTGACACTCTGAGCTCCAGGGAAATTGTCGCGCTTTGCAAGCGTGTTGTAGGTTTCGAGATCTTTGAGAAAAAGCGCACCTTCAACTTCATCGAATGGATCGGCCGGATTGAAGGCGGCTAAATAATTGTTGTCTGAAGACATCTCCGAAAGGTCATCTCGTCCATCCGAATCAAGGTCGCCGGGGGAGAGTCGATGATGATAGCGGACTTCGTAAAATCCGTTTTTGCGGGGAAGTCCCGGATCATCGAGAACCCGGTCGGAGCTGTTCCACCATTGCGGAACTAAATCGACAGGGCTCCAATTTTGTAAATCCCGTGAACGATAAAGGACGGCGTAGTGATCCGGATCTGGGGGAACCGCGATGGAATGCTTTCCGTTTTCCCGGGGAAGGATCTGGTTCAACTTTTGAGCATCCAAATTTCCAAGGATGCTTAAAAGTAAAAGTGCCGGTAAATTCAAATTGTTCACGCTGTGAATGGGTCGCGATAAGAAGGAATGATGGGAAGGGGACAACCGCTGTATTTTTAACCCCTAATTCTAGAAGAGGCTAGGGGATTTCTCCGGATAGATAGCTGTACCATTCTTGTCATCCAAAGGCTTGCTGCTAGGGTGCCACCTCTTCCATGTATCGCTATCCAAAAGATTACGACGTCCTTGTTATTGGTGCCGGACATGCCGGTGTAGAAGCTGCTCTTGCCGCGGCCCGGCTCGGGGCTCAGGTGGCGATGTTGACTCAGAATCTCGACACCATCGGACAGATGAGCTGCAACCCGGCAATTGGGGGGTTGGCTAAAGGTCACATGGTTCGGGAAATCGATGCGTTGGGAGGTGCGATGGCGATGAATACCGACGCAACGGCCATTCAGTGGCGCATGTTGAATGCGGCCAAGGGTCCATCGGTTCGGGCTCCCAGGGCCCAGTGTGACAAAAAAGCGTATCAGTTTCGCATGAAACATCTCATCGAGGGGACGAAGGGGATTGATCTCCACCAGGGCAATGTCGCCAAGATTCTTGTTGAGAATGATCATGTGCGGGGGATTCAAACTTCGCTGCAGATGGAAATTCGTTCGAAGACTGTCATCCTCTCGGCGGGAACCTTTATGCGGGGCCTTATGCACGTTGGGCTAAAGAATGAAAAGGGGGGAAGAATGGGGGATGCAACCTCGACTGTTTCGGAATCCCTCAAATTCTTGGGGTTCGAAATAGATCGCTTCAAAACCGGGACGCCGTGCCGTTTGAACGGGCGGAGTATTGATTTCTCAAAATGCGAACGTCAGGAGGGAGACACACCTCCTCCACTGTTCACTCATTTTAGGGACCGGATTAGGAAGAAGGAGAACGATATCTTCACCCTGAATGATTGGGCGGATTCATCGTTCCACGTGGAACAACTTTCATGCTGGATCACCTGGACTACACCGAATACCCATGATGTCATTCGCAATAATCTCGATCAATCACCGATGTATTCCGGAGTTATTGAGGGAGTGGGGCCTCGTTACTGTCCCTCGATTGAAGATAAAGTCGTGCGTTTTGCGGAAAAAGACCGCCATCAAGTCTTTTTGGAGCCTGAAGGTCGGCATACTACTGAATACTACGTGAATGGTGTTTCGACCTCTTTGCCATACGAAGTGCAGTTGAATTTCCTTCGTGAGATCCCAGGATTGGAGAACTGTGAGATGGTTCGCCCTGGTTACGCGGTGGAGTATGATTATTGTCCGCCGACCCAACTTCATCCGACCTTGGAGACCAAGAGGGTGGAGAGCTTGTATTTCGCTGGGCAGATTAATGGGACCTCCGGATATGAAGAGGCAGCCGGACAGGGATTGATTGCCGGTGTCAATGCCGCACTCAAAGCGGGGGGGAAGGGGGATTTCGTGATCGGTCGTGAACAGGCTTATCTGGGAGTGATGATCGACGATCTCGTCACCAAGGGTTGCACCGAACCCTATCGCATGTTCACTAGTCGGGCGGAGTATCGCTTGCTTCTTCGTCAGGATAATGCTGATGAGAGACTCAGTCCCTTGGCTGCTGATCTTGGAATGTTGGGAGAGGAGCAGGGGAGCCGTTTTAAAGAGAAGCTTGTTGGACTTGAAGAAGCGCGGCAAGTCATTCGCGCGACAACTCACGAGCGAATCAAATTGGATCATTGGTTCCGACGGGAAGGAAACCATTGGAAAGCTTTACCTTCAGATATTCTCAATAAGTTCCACGTGGAACTTTGGCCGACCCTCGAAGCGGATTTTAAATACGAGGGTCACATCAATCGTCAACTTCAAGAGGTGGAACGCTTCAAAAAGCAGGAAGCGACCCTCCTCCCTGATGATCTTGATTATCACCGATTGACTGGATTGAAGGCTGAAGCCAAACAACGGTTTTTGTCCATTCGCCCCAGAACCTTGGGTCAGGCCGCGCGCATTTCCGGGATCACTCCAGCTGATGTTTCCTTGTTGATGATTTGGCTTGAGAAGCACAAAAAAACTTCCGCAAGTTCCGATTAGTTACCTCAGCGAAAGCTGGCGCTCTGCTTCATAGAGAACGATCGCAACTGAGGTTGCGAGATTGAGCGAGCGAGTGGAATTTTCCCTCATGGGTATTTTGATGGCCGATTCAGGGGAGCCAAAAATCCATGATTCGGGAAGTCCTTTTGACTCGCGCCCAAAGAGAAGAAAATCATCCCCCTCGAATTTCACATCCCAAATTCCCTGGCTCGCCTTTGTGCTGAGAAACCATAACCGGGCTTCAGGATTGGCAGCATGAAACTCCTCTATATTTTCCCAAACTTTAAGATCAATATCTCTCCAATAGTCCAACCCGGTTCGGCGAACCGTTTTTTCGTCGATGGAAAATCCCAGTGGTTTGATGAGATGCAGCGTCGACTCGGTGGCTAGAGCAAGCCGTCCTGCTGCACCGGTATTTTGAGGAATCTCTGGTTCGACGAGGACGATGTTCATAGGAAGACTAAAAAGAAGAAGACGGGTTTTAAGCAGCGCTGCAACGAAAAATAATAAACAACTTATTCAAAGCACAGTGTAGCCACACATCGGATTTTAGTGACCCTTTGAGCACAAAAAAGACGGATCAATTGACCCGCCTTTTCAGAGATAAACTACTGATTATCAATATTTAATCGGAGAGGGCAATGTTGATTCGGCGGCCTTTCTTGTCGAAGAAAACGTTGCCGTCTTTCAGCGCGAAGAGAGTGTGATCCTTGCCCATGCCGACATTGGCACCTGGATGCCACTTGGTGCCACGTTGGCGAATGAGGATGTTTCCTGCGATGACAACCTCGCCACCGAACTTTTTCACGCCGAGGCGCTTGCTGTTTGAGTCGCGTCCGTTCTTAACGGAACCCTGTCCTTTTTTATGAGCCATGACTATTAAGTGAGAAGGGGATTGTGTTTAGCCTTTGATCCCGGTTATCTTCAGTTTGGTAAGATGGTGGCGGAATCCGATCGTTTTGTGGAATCCCTTGCGGCGCTTGAATTTGAAAGCGACGCCTTTCTTGCCTCGGTGTTGTTCGACGACCTGAGCGGTGACTCCGGCCCCGTCTACAATAGGAGTTCCCACCTTGGTGTTGGATCCGTCGTTCACGAGGAGGACTTCGCTGAGCTTGATCTCGTCACCAGCAGCCACGGGAAGTTTATCGACACTAACGGTGTCACCTTCTTGCACGCGGTACTGCTTACCGCCGGATTTGAAAATTGCGTAGGCCATGAATAGAGATCGTGGTTAGTCGTACGTCACCGGAGCGACGCGGGGCGGGAATTCACCACAGAGCAGCGCCACGGTAAAGGTTTTTTTCAAAAAGAAGACAAAGAAATTGCCCTTGGGCGCGGGCCACGATTGGTTGGTGGCGGCCTGTTACTACTATGTTGGAATTTTCGCCCACCCATCTTGCCGATCCTGCCGCGACCGATCTCTTGGGAGAATCGCTGGGAAAAGCGGCTCTTATCGGTGAAGTGATTGCTTTGGTGGGAGATCTTGGATCCGGAAAAACAACTCTGACTCAGGGGGTTGTCCGTTCCCTCGGTTATCAGAACGAGGTGACAAGCCCGACCTTTTCCTTGGTTCAGGAATATCGCGGAGGAAGGCTGGATGTGTTCCATTTCGACTTTTATCGTGTGGAATCAGATCACGAGCTCGTGGATTTGGGATGGGATGATTATTTAGAACAAGGAGGCTTGGTGATTGTCGAATGGCCTGCTTTGTTTCCGCATCTTCTCCCCGAAGGGACAATTTGGATTCAGTTGACTCATGAAAATGACGGTCGCTTGGTCGAAATCATTCCCGCTCCTTGCGGATAAGAAGGCTTCTTTTTAGGAAATTTTCTTCTTTGGTCAGGCCGATTGAAAAATTCTAAAGCTCCGGGGTCCCTAGAATCTCAAAGATGTTTCCGACTCGTTCCGCAAGTTTGAGGTCGTGGGTCACCACGATGAGGGTTACGCCCTGCTCTTTTTGAAGCTCGAGTAAAAGTTCTACGACTTTGTCGCCAGTCTCGCCATCGAGTGCTCCGGTTGGTTCGTCGGCGAGGACAAGTTTGGGTTTATTGATGAGCGCGCGGGCGACGGCCGTCCGCTGTTTTTCTCCGCCGGAAAGTTCGCCGGGCCGATGATTCAAGCGATGGCCTAGGCCGACTCGCTCCAATAATTTTTTGGCTCGTTGGCGTGTTTCTTCTTCGCTTTCACTCCACCCATCGGCGAGTCGCGGCACGAGAACATTCTCGAGGACGGTGAGTTGAGGAAGGAGTTGGTGTTGTTGAAAAATGAATCCCAGCTCGCGATTTCGAAATTGCGCAGCCTGTTTTTCGTCGAGTTGGGCAATGTCCTGATCGCCGATGACGACTTCTCCGCTCGTCGCCGGAAGCATCGCCCCGAGGACATTGAGGAAGGTCGTCTTGCCGCTTCCTGAAGGTCCTACCACTGCAGAAGACTTTCCGTCAGCGAGTTCGAAATAAAGATCGCTTAGAACTTTGACTGTTTCTCCGGGAGTTTCGAATTCGACACACAAGTTCCGCACCTGAATCATGGGCATACCTTACGGAATATCGCCTCGCCTCAAAGCGATCTTTGTGCGAAAAACTGAAAATGATGTCGAATTGCCATCTACACGAACGTCGTGAGTTTTTAAAACGAGCGACATTTGGTTCTGTTGCTTTTTTTACTGTGCCCGGAGCTTTTGCTGAAGCGCTTACCGAAACTCCGCCGATGACGGAAGGACCTTTTTATCCGGACAAGCTTCCTCTGGATACGGATAATGATCTTCTGCGAATCAACGA